>Ga0209487_1000061_pt1 | contig 98850 bp, 99 predicted proteins | sample Poulit2012_FD_187524 | JGI IMG/M metagenome (GOLD analysis project Ga0209487, IMG submission 187524) | Agricultural soil microbial communities from Georgia to study Nitrogen management - Poultry litter 2012 (SPAdes) (version 2) | ecosystem: Environmental > Terrestrial > Soil > Agricultural land...
ATGGTAAAACCACCCTGACCGCTGCGATCTCCAAGGTACTAGCCGATAAGTACCCAGAGTTCAACGAACAGCGCGACTACGCCGATATCGACGGTGCTCCTGAAGAGCGCCAGCGCGGTATTACTATCAACGTTTCACACGTTGAGTACGAGACCGATAAGCGTCACTACGCTCACGTTGACGCTCCAGGTCACGCGGACTACATCAAGAACATGATCACTGGTGCTGCTCAGATGGACGGCGCAATCTTGGTTGTTGCTGCTACTGACGGCCCAATGGCTCAGACCCGTGAACACGTCCTGCTGGCCAAGCAGGTTGGCGTTCCAGCCCTGCTGGTGGCGCTGAACAAATCTGACATGGTCGATGATGAAGACCTGTTGGAACTGGTTGAAATGGAAGTTCGCGAACTTCTCTCCTCCCAGGACTTCGACGGCGATAACGCTCCTGTTATTCGCGTTTCCGCACTCAAAGCTATCGAAGGCGATGAGAAATGGGTCAAGTCTGTTGAAGACCTCATGGAAGCTGTCGATGAGTTCATTCCAGAACCACAACGCGATCGTGACAAGCCATTCCTGATGCCTATTGAAGACGTCTTCACCATTACCGGTCGCGGTACCGTTGTGACCGGTCGTGCAGAGCGCGGTACCCTCGCAATCAACTCCGAGGTTGAAATCGTAGGTATCAAAGAGTCGCAGAAGACGACCGTTACCGGTATCGAGATGTTCCACAAACAGCTCGACGAAGCATGGGCTGGCGAAAACTGTGGTCTGCTGCTTCGCGGTCTGCGTCGCGAGGACGTTGAACGCGGTCAGGTCGTCGTAGCCCCAGGCTCGATTACCCCACACACCAAGTTCGAAGCCAACGTCTACATCCTGTCCAAGGACGAAGGTGGACGTCACAACCCGTTCTACTCGAACTACCGTCCACAGTTCTACTTCCGTACCACTGACGTAACCGGTGTTATCACCCTGCCAGAAGGTACCGAAATGGTCATGCCAGGTGACACCACTGAGATGAGCGTCGAACTGATCCAGCCTATCGCGATGGAAGAAGGCCTCGGCTTTGCTATCCGTGAAGGTGGACGCACCGTTGGTTCCGGTCGTGTAACGAAGATCAACGAGTAAGTAGCACACAGTTGAGCGCACGCGCTCAATAGAACCTACGACGAAAGATCCCCTGCCATTCGGCGGGGGATCTTTTGTGTCTCCACCCAGGACGGCCAGCCTGCTATGACGTGAATAGAGGGCTGGCGCATAAAGTATTGGGCCGGTGAATTCACCACATTGAATTTTCTCTGTTCATCAAATGTGCGTGCAGAAATTTCTAGCCGAATTGCTCGCGCCAATGCATCATATGGCTGGAATTCATCGCGCTACTGGTCCGGAGCTGATGTACACCACTGTGCATACAAATGTCACTTTTGAAGATCGCTCAGTCCTGAGTAAGATAAAGTCCTGCCGCGAATTGGCTAAACACCACAGAATCTGTCATAATAGACAGGTTGCTCGCAACGAGCGTGCCCAGAAGACGTGAAGATACGGCTCTCGGAACGGTCTCACTGAGCAGGCATCTAATTCCCGGACTGTCTCTATAGTACAGTCTGGCGACAAAAACTTGATGGTCTCATACTGTCGAGGAACCCGTTGCTACGGATTCGGCTATATGAGCGTAAACAAACACATGACCAGCCCACGCTGTCGTCATGTTCACAGGGACAGGTACTCAACTAGTACGGAAATGAGGCAGACGCCATGGCGGGACAAAAAATCCGCATCCGGCTGAAGTCGTATGATCACGAAGTGATCGACACTTCAGCGCGGAAGATCGTTGATACGGTCACACGCGCAGGCGCACAGGTAGTTGGCCCGGTTCCACTACCGACTGAGAAGAATGTGTTCGCCGTGATCCGTTCTCCGCACAAATACAAAGATAGCCGTGAGCACTTTGAAATGCGTACTCACAAGCGTCTTATTGACATCGTAGACCCGACTCCGAAGGCGGTTGACTCGCTGATGCGCCTCGACCTGCCAGCGGACGTCAATATTGAAATCAAACTCTAAGCTAGGGAGGTGCTGAGAGAACTATGACCACATCCCAAAAAAATATTAAGGGACTGATGGGCACGAAGCTCGGCATGACCCAGGTATGGGACGAGAACAATAACCTCATTCCCGTGACTGTGGTTCAGGCTGAGCCTAACGTAGTGACCCAGCTTCGTAATGAAGAAACTGACGGCTACACTGCCGTCCAGATTGCCTACGGGGCAATCGACCCTCGTAAAGTTACCAAGCCGTTGGTCGGACACTTCGACAAGGCCGGTGTCACGCCGCGCCGCCATCTGGTCGAAATTCGTACCGCCGACGTGACGAACTACGAACTCGGCCAGGACCTGACCGTTGAACAATTCGAAGCAGGACAAAAAATCGATGTCACTGCCAATTCAAAGGGTAAAGGGTTCGCTGGGGCTATGAAACGCCACAACTTTGGCGGCTCCTTTGCCTCCCACGGTGCAAAGAAGAACCACCGTAAACCCGGCGCGGTCGGTGGTGCAGCCACCCCGGGACGCGTCTTCAAGGGTAAGAAGCTCCCCGGCCGAATGGGCAACGTCAAAACAACCACTCAGAACCTGACTCTGCACGGTATCGATGCAGAGAACAACCTGCTGCTCATCAAAGGTGCAGTACCTGGCCCACGCGGTCGCGTTGTTCTGGTTCGCGATGCAGTGAAGGGAGCCTAGCATATGCCTGTCAAGAAAGTATCGGTGGATCTACCAGCGGAACTCTTCGACGTTGAATCAAATGTCGCTCTCCTGCACCAAGTAGTCAATGCACAGCTTGCTGCAGCACGTCAAGGAACGCACGCGACAAAGACTCGCGCCGAAGTATCCGGCGGTGGACGCAAACCGTTTCGTCAAAAAGGTACCGGCCGCGCTCGTCAAGGTTCGATTCGCGAACCCCAGATGACCGGTGGGGGTATCGCTCACGGTCCACAGCCGCGCGATTACTCGCAGCGTACTCCTAAGAAAATGAAGGCAGCAGCTCTGCGCGGTGCACTGTCCGACCGGGCACGCAACGGTCGCATCCACGTCATCGAGGCCCTGATCGATCAGGACACTCCGTCGACGAAGGCTGCAAAGGCTGCCTTAGCGGAAATACAAAACGAACGTCGCAACTTCCTGGTCGTTATCGACCGAGCAGACGACGTCGCTGCACTGTCAACTCGGAACCTGCAGCATGTGCACACGCTGTATGCTGATCAGCTCAACACGTATGACGTGCTGAAAGCTGACGACGTGGTCTTTACCAAGCCTGCATACGACGCCTTCGTGGCCGCTGCAAGCGCCAACTAGGAGGAGACCACATGACTACTAATATTGATAAGAATCCCCGCGACGTGATCTTAGCTCCCGTCGTGAGTGAAAAGAGCTACGCGGACATGGATGAGGGTCGTTACACCTTCGTCGTGGATCCGCGCTCCAACAAGTCTGAAATCAAATCGGCAATCGAAACAATTTTCGATGTCAAAGTGGCTTCAGTCAACACCATGAACCGTGAGGGTAAGCGTCAGCGTACCCGCTTCGGATACGGCCGCCGCAACAACACCAAGCGTGCGGTTGTCACTCTGAAAGAAGGTTCCATCGACATCTTCGGAGGTCCGGCCCTTTAGGTCGGAGACCACTTGATCGAGGAATATATCTATGGCAATTCGTAATCACAAACCGGTTACCCCGGGCCAGCGCGGCTCGTCGGTATCCGAGTTCACAGAAATAACCCGAAGTGCGCCAGAAAAGTCGTTGCTCCGCCCACTGTCAAAAACCGGTGGACGTAACAACCTGGGACGCATTACATCACGTCACCGTGGTGGCGGACATAAACGCCAGTACCGTCTGGTCGATTTTCGTCGTCACGACAAAGATGGCATCCCGGCTAAGGTCGCCCATATTGAGTACGACCCAAACCGTACCGCCAACCTTGCACTGTTGCACTACGTCGATGGAGCCAAGCGCTACATACTAGCCCCGGCTCGTCTGAAGCAGGGCGACATGGTGGAGTCTGGCCCAAATGCCGACATCAAACCGGGCAACAACCTACCCCTTCGCAACATCCCACTGGGTACCGTCGTCCACGCTGTGGAACTGCGCCCCGGCGGTGGTGCTAAGTTGGCACGTTCAGCTGGAGCATCTATCCAGTTGGTGGCCCGTGAAGGTAAACACGCACAACTGCGCCTCCCATCCGGCGAGATCCGCAACGTCGACAACCGCTGCCGCGCAACCGTAGGAGAAGTCGGCAACGCCGAACAAATTAACATCTCCTGGGGTAAAGCCGGCCGCATGCGCTGGAAAGGCGTTCGTCCACAGACTCGCGGTGCCGCTATGAACCCTGTGGATCACCCACACGGTGGTGGTGAAGGCCGTACCTCCGGTGGACGTCACCCGTCCAACCCGAAGGGCAAACTCGAAGGTCGCACTCGCCGTCCGAAGAAGGCCAGCGAACAGTACATTGTGCGTCGTCGTCCGAAAAGCAAGAAGAATCGATAGGAGCTGATCTCAGATGCCACGCAGCCTGAAGAAGGGCCCCTACGTAGATCAGCACTTGTACCTGAAGGTTCTTGCTGAGAACGAAAAGGGCTCGAAAAACGTTATCCGCACTTGGTCACGTCGTTCGATGATCATCCCGGACATGCTGGGTCACACCATTGCTGTTCACGATGGTCGCAAGCACGTGCCGGTGTTCATTACCGAATCCATGGTCGGACACAAACTGGGAGAATTCGCGCCAACGCGTACCTTCCGCGGCCACTCCAAGGACGACCAGAAAGGCCGCCGCTAGTCGCGGCTGGCTGATCTTAGAGAGGATTAAGCAATGGAAGCCAAGGCAATTGCACGCTACTTGCGTGTTACGCCAATGAAGGCCCGGCGCGTCGTCGACCTTGTTCGTGGTAAGCAAGCGAATGAAGCCCTGGCCATTTTGAAATTCGCCCAACAACAGGGCGCAGCTGCTCCGGTGCGCAAGGTACTTGCCTCCGCAGTATCCAACGCCCGGGATAAAGCAGACCGTGAAGGCCTGGCCTTCAACGAAGACGAGCTGTTTGTCAGCGAAGCATTCGTTGATGAAGGCCCAACCATGAAGCGCTACCGTCCACGTGCTCAGGGACGTGCCTTCCAAATTAACAAACGCACCAGCCATGTCACTTTGGTTGTTGCAACCGATGAAGAACAGAAAGGTGGGACCAACTAAATGGGTCAGAAGATTCACCCACATGGATTCCGCCTCGGCGTTACCAAAGACCACGTTTCACGCTGGTTTGCAGACTCCAACGTCAAAGGTCAGCGCTACAAGGATTTTGTTAAAGAAGATGTCAAAATCCGTAGCCTGCTCGAAGACGGCATGGAACGTGCTGGTATTTCCAAAGTTGAGATCGAACGTACCCGTGATCGTGTCCGCGTAGATGTGCACACTGCTCGCCCAGGTATCGTCATCGGTCGCCGTGGTGCGGAAGCTGATCGCATTCGCCGTGAACTCGAAAAGCTCACTGGCAAGCAGATCCAGCTCAACATCCTAGAAGTCAAGAAACCAGAACTCGATGCGCAGCTGGTAGCACAAGGTGTTGCCGAGCAGCTCACCGCACGTGTGGCTTTCCGTCGCGCGATGCGACGTTCTATCCAGTCCGCAATGCGCGCTGGTGCCGAGGGTATCCGTATTCAGGTATCCGGGCGTCTGGGCGGTGCCGACATGGGTCGTACCGAGTTCTACCGTGAAGGTCGTGTACCACTACACACCCTGCGCGCCAACATCGACTTCGGTAAGTTCGAAGCTAAGACCACCTACGGCCGTATTGGCGTGAAGGTATGGGTCTACAAAGGCGACTACACCGATAAAGAACTGGCCGCTCAGGAAGCTGCTGCCCCATCGGGCCGTGGCGGACGTGGTGGACGCGGTGGATCACGCCGTCGTCGCGGTGGCGCGCCACAGGGTGCACGCGCCGGCGCTCAAGGAGGCAACGCGTAATGCTTATCCCACGTCGCGTAAAGTACCGTAAACAGCACCGTCCCGGCCGTAAAGGCATGGCCAAGGGCGGCACCCAAGTCGCATTTGGTGACTGGGGACTGCAGGCGACCACTCGCGCATACGTATCGAACCGTCAGATCGAGGCAGCTCGTATTGCCATGACGCGTTTCATCAAACGTGGTGGTCACGTCTGGATCAATATTTTCCCAGACCGTCCGCTGACCAAAAAACCAGCCGAAGTTCGCATGGGTTCGGGTAAAGGCTCCCCAGAATTCTGGGTAGCCAATGTCAAACCCGGCCGTGTCATGTTTGAACTGTCTGGTGTCAGCGAAGAGGTCGCTCGCGAAGCTCTGCGCCTGGCCGCCCACAAGCTGCCACTCAAAGCTCGCATCGTACGCCGAGAGGGTGGTGAATAACCATGGCACTAGGTACACCAGAACTATCTATCGATGCTCTGGACGGTTTCGACAACGCACGACTGCGTGAAGAACTCGACAAAGCTAAAGCCGAGTTATTCAACCTGCGCTTCCAAGCCGCAACCGGTCAGCTGGAAAACTCCGGTCGCATCAAGGTCGTCAAGCGCGACGTCGCACGCATCATGACGGTGCTTCGCGAACGCGAACTTGGTATCCGCGAGGAAGTCGAAGCCAGCGAAGAAGACATCAAAGACAAGAAGAAAAGCCGCAAGTAGGCTGAGGAGGAATCACAGTGACTGAGTCTGTTGACACCGCAGCCGCTCCAGAACGTAACTACCGCAAAACTTTGCGTGGAGTAGTGGTTTCCGACAAGATGGACAAAACCATCGTCGTCGAAATCGAGTACTTCAAACAGCACGCTCTGTACGGCAAGATCATGCGCCGCACCAAACGCGTCAAAGCACACGACGAAGAAAACACCGCCGGTATCGGTGACAGTGTTCGTCTCGCCGAGACCCGTCCGCTTTCTAAAGGAAAGCACTGGCGCCTAACTGAGATCGTCGAACGCGCCAAGTAAGAGCCGTTCAACACACATACTGCATCCGCATCAGCTTCCTGGTGCGGATGCAGTGTTTAACAAACAACTTGGCAAGACGCAACCACATCGGGGCAGTGTTTGACCGTGATTTTCCAAATACCCCCGGCATAAGGTAGCATGTTATAGCTGTGCCCTTTTCATAGCTCGGCCATCCACTGAGCATCTGACGAAAAGTCAGCACAGCGTCTTGCACGAAACGTGCCTCGGCCCTGGCTCAAAAGCACTGTGTGGGGGGGGATAGCCTCTGAGCGCGACTCCACCACATACGTCTCACCTAGCTGGGGGTAAGCACAGCAAGAATATTTCCATGACCGTTCCGCAAGGCTCGACCCACCAGAGGGTTGAGAACCAGCGCGACAAGCAGGAGTAAGCAAGTGATTCAACAAGAATCGCGGCTCAAGGTTGCCGACAACACCGGTGCGAAAGAAATTCACACCATTCGTGTTCTCGGTGGCTCAGGACGCCGCTATGCATCCATCGGCGATGTTATCGTCGCCACCGTTAAAGATGCCATCCCAGGCGGCGCCGTCAAAAAGGGCGATGTCGTCAAGGCTGTCGTGGTTCGTACCAAGAAATCGGTACGCCGCGCTGATGGCTCCTACATCCGCTTCGACGAAAACGCAGCCGTCATCCTCCGCCAGGATAACGAACCGCGCGGTACACGTATCTTCGGCCCAGTGGCCCGTGAACTCCGTGACAACCAGTTTATGCGTATCGTATCGCTGGCACCGGAGGTGATTTAACCCATGGCTAAGATCAAAAAAGACGATCTCGTACAAGTTTTGTCAGGCAAAGACCGCGGCAAACAGGGCAAAGTCCTGCGCGTGCTACCAGACGAAGACCGAGTCCTGGTTGAAGGCGTCAACCGTGTGACCAAACACGTCCGCGCTGGACAAGGACCAGACGGTGCAACCGAAGGTGGACGCGTTGAGGAAGAAGCGTACCTTCACATCTCCAAGGTCGCCGTTGTCGATCCTGAAACTGAAAAACCAACTCGCGTTGGGTACCGCTTTGAAGAAGTCGAAGAAGATGGCGAAACCAAAACCGTCAAGGTTCGCTACGCCAAGGCCTCTGGAAAGGAGCTGTAATGACACAGGTATCTGAGAACGCAGCCCCTAAGGTCACCCCGCGTCTGAAAACCAAGTACCGTGACGAAATTAAGGCTGAACTGCAAAATGAGTTCGACTACGCCAACGTCATGCAAGTACCAGGTCTAGAAAAAGTCGTGGTGAACATGGGTGTCGGTGAAGCCGCGCGTGACTCGAAAGTCATCGACGGTGCCATCGAAGATCTCACCCTAATCACCGGCCAGAAGCCACAGGTCTCTCGCGCGAAGAAATCCATCGCACAGTTCAAACTGCGTGAAGGTATGCCTATCGGTGCTCACGCAACTATGCGTGGCGACCGGATGTGGGAATTCATCGACCGCCTGGTGACCTTCGCACTGCCACGTATTCGTGACTTCCGCGGCCTCAGCCCTCGCCAGTTCGATGGCAACGGCAATTACACTTTCGGTCTGTCCGAACAGTCCGTGTTCCACGAAATCGATCAAGACAAGATCGACCGGGTTCGCGGTATGGATATCACCGTCGTCACTACCGCTAAGACCGACGAAGAAGGCCGTGCACTGTTGCGTGCACTTGGCTTCCCGTTCAAGGCAGACCAGTAATCCTACTACGTTATAGGTCCTGTTCCGGTGTACCGGTGCAGGAAACCACAACGAGAAAAGGCTAAAGCCACATATGAGTATGACCGACCCCGTCGCAGACATGTTAACCCGTCTGCGCAACGCCAACTCGGCGCATCACGATAGCGTGACCATGCCGTCTTCCAAGCTGAAGACCGGCGTCGCCGAAATCCTCAAAAACGAAGGCTACATCAGCGATTGGCGCGAAGTCGACGCGCGCGTAGGCAAAGACCTCGTCATGGACCTGAAATTTGGTCCACAGCGTCAGCGCTCGATCGCTGGGGTACGCCGCATTTCCAAGCCAGGATTGCGCGTCTACGCTAAGTCCAACAACCTGCCACACGTGCTAGGTGGACTAGGTATCGCCATCCTATCAACTTCATCCGGTCTGCTAACCGACCGTCAAGCAGCCTCGAAGGGTGTGGGTGGGGAAGTCCTCGCCTACGTCTGGTAGCAGAAAGGAAGGGAAACAATGTCACGTATTGGAAAGCTTCCGATCAACGTACCTTCCGGTGTCGAAGTCTCCATCAACGGCTCCGATGTGTCCGTCAAAGGACCCAAAGGCGAGCTGGGCATGAGCATCAGCGGCCCGATTGAAGTAAAGCTTGAAGATAATACCATCACCGTTACTCGTCCGGACGAAGAGCGCGAATCGCGTTCTCTCCACGGTCTGAATCGTACCCTCATCGCAAACATGATCGTCGGGGTCACCGAAGGCTACTCCAAGAAGTTGGAATTGCACGGTACCGGCTATCGTGTCCTTGCCAAAGGCAAAGACCTCGAACTGCAGCTGGGTTACTCCCACAGCATCGACGTTGCAGCCCCCGAAGGCATCGACTTTGCCGTTGACGGCAGCACGATCACCGTCTCGGGTATCGATAAACAACTTGTCGGCGAAACTGCCGCGAACATCCGCAAGCTGCGCGTTACCGAACCTTATAAGGCCAAAGGTATCCGCTACGAGGGTGAGCAAATCCGCCGCAAGGCCGGAAAGGCAGGTAAGTAATGTCAACTGTCAGTATCAAAGGCAAAGGCAAAAACGCTGCCCGCCGTCGCCGTCACGCACGTGTACGCAAACGGATCCAGGGTACCGCTGCACGCCCACGACTCGTCGTCAACCGTTCAGCACGCCACATCTTTGCCCAAGTCATCGACGATGAAGCCGGTGCCACGCTGTTTTCCGCTTCCACCATGGAAGGCGATCTGCGAGCACTCGACGCCGAGAAAACTGAAAAAGCTCGCAAAGTGGGCGAACTGATTGCACAACGCGCCGATGAAGCCGGTGTGACCCAGGTGGTCTTTGACCGTGCCGGTCACAAATACCACGGTCGTATCGCCGCTGTAGCTGATGGCGCACGGGAAGGTGGACTGAAGCTGTGACCGAAGCAAACAACGAAAAAGACACACAGGCAACCGAAACAACTCAAGAAGAGGTTGTTTCGGAAACCTCGCAGGGCTCTGAGAGCCAGACGACCGAACGCCAAGAGCGCGGTGGTCGTGGCGCACGTCGTGGCCAAGGACAGCGCTCCGAACGCGGCGAACGTGGCCAGCGTGGTGAACGAGGCGGCCGCCGCGGTGGCGGCGGACGCGATGACAACCGCGACCAGTTCTTAGAACGCGTCATCACCATCAACCGTGTCGCCAAGGTAGTCAAAGGTGGACGCCGTTTCGCATTCACCGCATTGGTAGTCGTCGGCGACGGTGAAGGCATGGTCGGTGTTGGCTACGGTAAAGCCAAAGAAGTACCGGCAGCTATCGCCAAGGGCGTTGAAGAAGCTAAGAAGAACTTCTTCCGCGTCCCACTGGTGGGAACCACCATTCCACACGTCTCCCAGGGTGAAGATGCTGCAGGCGTTGTCCTGCTGCGTCCAGCCTCTCCGGGTACCGGTGTTATCGCCGGTGGTCCAGTGCGTGCAGTACTGGAAGCCGCAGGCATCAACGACGTACTGTCCAAGTCGATGGGCTCAGCGAATGCGATCAACATCGTACGCGCTACCGTCGACGCGCTCCGCCAGCTGGAAGGCCCAGAAGAGGTCGCAGCTCGCCGCGGACTGCCTGTTGATGAAGTCGCCCCAGCGTCCATGCTGCGCACCATCGCAGAAGCCCGCGCAAAACGCGCTGAAGACAAGGCAGGTGCATAGGCATGTCAAACTTTGAAGCAACACGCAAAAACTTGGCGCCATCCGATGCGATGCTAACCATCACACAGGTTCGCTCAACCATCGGTCGCAAGCCACAGCACGTGGAAACCCTGCGGTCGCTCGGTTTGAAGGGGATCGGTAAGTCCGTGACCCGGACCGCCGACCCAGTCACCGTGGGCATGGTCAACGCCGTGTCTCACTTGGTAACGGTCGAGGAGGTCGACTAATGGCTGAAGAACTACAAGACGCGTTGAAACTTCACGACCTGCGTCCAGCAAAAGGCTCGAATAAGCGCAAGTTGCGCTACGGTCGTGGTGAATCTGGTAAGGGCGGTAAGACCGCAACCCGCGGTACTAAAGGAACTCGGGCACGCAACAAGGTGCCAGCAGGTTTCGAAGGTGGCCAGCTACCACTGCACATGCGCCTTCCAAAACTGCGCGGTTTCAAAAACCCCGCGAAGACCACTTACGAAGTTGTCAACCTAGACAAACTGACCGTATCCTTCCCAGAAGGCGGCGACATCACCGTTGCTGACCTCGTCGAGAAGGGCCTGGTTCGCAAGAACCAGCCGGTCAAGGTCCTGGGTTCGGGCGAAATCTCGGTGGCCGTCAACGTCACCGCAGATGCGTTCTCCAAATCAGCAGTCGACAAAATCGCTGCTGCCGGAGGCTCAACCACAACCGCATAACACTGGGTATTGCTAACGCAATTCCCGTGAAAAACCCCATGGGGCCCTCGATCTGACGTGTCTCGTCACAGGTCGAGGGCCCCAGGTTTTAACGTTAGAATTCTGAGCGTGCCTAGAATAGGTACAGCTGTGTACGTCTGATCCACGCTCTCTGTCGGATCTCAAAATTGGTGCGATCTCGCACTACTGTCAGGAGGACACTTGTTCAGCACGATAGCCAGGGTTTTTAAAACCCCTGATCTGCGGACCAAGATCCTATTTACGTTGGGTATCATCGCCATCTACCGGGTCGGCGTATTCATTCCAGCCGCAGGCGTGGACTATGGCAACGTGCAAATGTGTCTTGCCCAAGGTGACACCACCGGTGGCCTGTACTCGTTCGTCAACATGTTCTCCGGCGGAGCACTGCTGCAAGTCTCAGTCTTTGCACTGGGCATTATGCCTTACATCACCGCGGCTATCATCACCCAGTTGCTGCGGGTTGTTATCCCCGCTTTTGAACGCCTCCAAAAAGAGGGCCCAGAAGGCCAAGCACGGCTGACCCAGTACACCCGCTACCTGACTGTGGGTCTGGCACTGCTCAACGCTACGACGATCGCCACGCTGGCACGCTCTGGTGCGCTGCTGAACTGTAATGTCTCGCTGCTGACCGATAACGGTCTGTGGACCACGCTGCTGCTGATCTTGACGCTGGCTATGGGCGCCATCGTCATCATGTGGATGGGTGAACAGATCACCGAGCGCGGTGTTGGCAACGGTATGTCCCTGATGATCTTCGTGTCGATCGCTGCCGGCTTCCCATCGGGCCTGGCTGCCATTTGGCAGACCCAGGGGTGGCGCATCTTTGCACTGGTCATGGTTATCGGTATCGCGGTGATGATGCTGATCGTATTCGTTGAAGACTCTCAGCGCCGGATTCCAGTCCAGTACGCACGCCGTCAGATTGGGCGACGTACCGTGGGCTCCACGACCACCTACATCCCGATTAAGGTCAACATGGCCGGGGTGATCCCGGTGATCTTCGCCTCGTCGATTTTGATGTTGCCGCAGATCCTGATTCAGTTCAATATGCCGACCGACGGTTCCGAACCGGCCGGGTGGGTCGTGTGGTTACAGCAATATTTCGGCACCGGGTCGCATCCGGTCTACATGGCCGTCTTCTTTCTCATGACGATCTTCTTCACGTACTTCTACGTGACCATTACTTTCAACCCACAAGACGTCTCCGATAATATGAAACGCCAGGGTGGTTTCATCCCGGGCGTTCGTGCCGGCCGTCCGACCGTGCAATACCTGGAATACGTGATCTCCCGCGTGACATTCGTTGGCGCGCTGTATCTCGGATTGATCGCGATGCTACCCCTGATTGCGTTCGTCCTCATCGGCGCAGATCAAAACTTCCCATTCGGCGGTACATCTATCCTGATTATGGTTGGTGTAGCCCTGACGACAATTAAACAGATCGACGCACAGATGGAACAGCGCCACTACGAGGGCCTGCTCCGCTAAGCTGAGACCAGAACCCAGACCCCTCGATCAAGGACAGGACAACACATGACACGTTTGCTCATCATGGGCCCTCCAGGGTCAGGCAAAGGCACCCAGGCTGTGCGCATTGCCGACAAGATGGCTATCCCTGCGATCTCCACCGGAGACATCTTCCGCTACAACGTCAAAGAGATGACTGACCTGGGTAAAGAAGCCAAGCGTTATATCGACGCCGGAGACTTCGTGCCAGACGATGTCACCAACCGCATGGTCGCCGACCGGCTCAATCAGCCTGATACCGCAAACGGTTTCCTGCTCGATGGCTACCCTCGCACCGCAGGGCAGGTTGAGGCTCTCGATAAGATCCTCGAAGAAAAGGGCGACACCCTCACCGCCGTGTTGGTGCTTGAAGTACCCGATGAAGAAACCATCGAACGTTTGCTGGCTCGTGCCGCCACCGAAGGCCGCTCCGATGATACCGAAGACGTCATTAAACACCGCCTGGAGCTCTACCACCAGGAAACCGCCGACCTGATCGAATCGTACGTCGAACGCGGCATTGTGGGCAGAGTCGACGGCACCGGCGCCATTGACGATGTGACCGAACGGTTGTTGCAGACGATTTACAACATTCGAGCACGCACCGGCACCCTACCGGTCATCAAGCCGCGCAAGAACAGCTAATAGCGCTTTCACTCATGAAAACCGACCCGTTCACCGGGTCGGTTTTTCGTTGCCCGACAACATCAGCCCTGCTGGTTGGTAACCACGAGCCAAACACACTACGGTTAAGAGCTGTTCATAAACTGGTCGCGACCCACCACTGCAACGGCGTGACCACCCGGTCGCAAAGGTAAACATCCCACATGTCACGTCACATCGAACTGAAAACAAACGCCCAGCTGGCCACCATGCACCAGGCCGGGTTGATCTTGCATCAAGGACTTGATGCGGTGGTGGCAGCCGCCAAACCCGGGGTAACCACTAGCGCATTAGATGAGGTTTTCCGCAAGGTGTTAGCCGACAATGGCGCAACCTCAAACTTCCTGGGATACTACGGTTTTCCCGCTACGATTTGCACCTCTGTCAATGACGAAGTTGTCCACGGCATCCCCGGGGACCGCGTGCTCAAAGAAGGCGATATCATTTCGGTCGATGCCGGGGCAGTCGTAGATGGCTGGCACTCCGACTCCGCACGTACGATATTAGTCGGGGAGGTCGATCCGGCAGATCGTAGACTCTCGGACATCACTGAAGCGGCGATGTGGGCCGGTATCGCAGCATATGCCAATGCCAAACACGTTGGCGCAATCGGCAATGCCATCGAAGACTTCGTCCGAGCCCAGGATGGCGAGCCGCTGGGTATCTTAGAAGATTACGTCGGACACGGCATCGGTTCGGCCATGCACCAAGCCCCAGATGTTTTCAACTTCCGTTCCGGAGTGCGGGGCCCACGCATCAAACCCGGCATGGTGTTAGCTATCGAACCGATGCTCGTTCGCGGCAGCATTGAGACAAAAACACTGGACGACGACTGGACCGTTGTAACGCTCGATGGTGCGAACGCCTCGCAGTGGGAACACTCTGTGGCGCGTCACAAAGAGGGCATTTGGGTCATTACGGCACCCGATGGGGGAGCAGCCGGCCTGGAGCCCTTTGGCGTGACACCGGTTCCAATCCCACAAAAATAAGCCAGTGTCAATGCTGCTTGGCATTATTTGTTCAAATGCGCTAACATAGATCCTTGGCTGTTTCTGCCTTTAAGTTTCGGTGTGTCTGAAATACTGCGGCAGCTCAACAGCGCATTAACACAGGCTTTTGTGATTGCCATGATCGATATCGATACATCGCGGTGACAGAAGACAACAGATTGTGGAGGACATGGCTAAAAAAGAAGGCGTCATTGAAGTTGAAGGAACCGTTTCAGAAGCGTTACCAAACGCTATGTTCCGGGTCCGGCTAGATAACGACCACATCGTGCTTGCCACCATCTCAGGCAAAATGCGTCAACACTACATTCGCATTCTGCCCGAAGACCGTGTGGTGGTCGAGCTTAGCCCATACGACCTCGAACGAGGCCGTATTGTCTACCGCTACAAATAAAAACACTATCCACCTGTAGAACGCTCAAGGAGGAACCCGTGAAGGTTCACCCAAGCGTGAAGCGGATCTGCGATGACTGCAAAGTTATTCGCCGCCACGGCAATGTCATGGTGATCTGCTCTAACCCACGCCACAAACAGCGCCAGGGCTAATCCCGCGCTGAGTCATAACGAGGCCTGATAACTGGGCCACGGCAACACAGAGGAATACCTCAACCTTCGGACAAGACAAAGGCCGAAGACTTACCCGCCAGGTAAGGACACTGTTTGGGATGTGTCGAGTTCTTCATATCCCGCATTGCACCGCCTGGCCGGAGCATTTCCCGGGTAAGGACGTGTTGTCGAAGACCTTTGTCACAAAGAACAGGAGAACGGCCATATGGCACGTCTAGCAGGCGTTGATATTCCACGTGAAAAGCGTGTCGTCATCGCTCTCACCTACATTTACGGTGTTGGCAACAGCCGCGCGAACCAGATCCTGGAAGCGACCGGCATTGACGCGAGTACTCGCGTCAAAGATCTCACAGATGACGAAATGGTGAAACTGCGCGACTACATCGAAGGCAACCTTCGGGTTGAAGGTGACCTACGTCGTGAAGTTGCAGCAGACATTCGTCGCAAAGTCGAAATTGGTTCTTACCAAGGTCTGCGCCACCGTCGTGGTCTGCCGGTCCGCGGTCAGCGCACCAAAAACAACGCACGTACCCGCAAGGGTGCGAAGAAGACTGTTGCAGGACGCAAGAAGTAACGTCCCACCAATCATTAGAAATATAAGCTTTTTGTAGGAGAGCATTCCATGGCAAAGCCACGCGGTGCGGCCCCACGTAAGGGACGTCGCTCCAAGAAGAATATTACTCAGGGCCAAGCCCACATCAAATCAACTTTCAATAACACCATCGTTTCGATCACCGATACCACCGGTGCAGTCGTCTCCTGGGCATCTGCCGGAGAGATGGGTTTCAAAGGTTCCCGTAAATCGACCCCGTTTGCTGCTCAAACCGCGGCTGAGCATGCTGCCAAGCGCGCCCAAGAACACGGGCTGCGTAAAGTTGACGTATTCGTCAAGGGCCCCGGCTCCGGCCGCGAAACCGCGATTCGTTCGCTGCAGGCCGCCGGTCTGGAAGTCGGCTCCATCCAGGACGTCACTCCAGTTGCCCACAACGGTGCACGCCCGGCCAAACGTCGTCGCGTCTAAGGCTCTTGAGCACACCGCAACCACGGTCAACAGCCATGTTGGCCACCGGCTGCGGAATACCCCACAAATAATTCCATCGTTTCCCCCAACTGCGCGTATCAAATGGCGGATCGCGCCGAAAGGAAATGTCAGTGCTCATTGCACAGCGCCCCACGTTGACTGAAGAACCCGTATCGGAGACCCGTTCCCGGTTCGTCCTCGAACCACTTGAACCAGGATTCGGATATACCCTTGGCAACTCGTTGCGTCGTACCCTGCTGTCATCGATCCCAGGTGCTGCTGTCACCTCGGTCCGTATTGACCAGGTGTTACACGAGTTCACCACCATTCAGGGTGTCAAAGAAGACGTCACTGAAGTCATCCTCAACGTCAAGCAACTGTCGGTCTCATCGCACCACGACGAGCCCGTTGTAGCTTACCTGCGCAAGCAGGGCCCCGGTGTCGTGACCGCAGCAGATATTACGCCACCGGCCGGTGTAGAGATTCACAACCCTGATCTCCACATCGCGACTCTGAACGAGAAGGGCAAATTTGACATGGAACTGACCATTGAACGTGGTCGTGGCTATGTCACCGCTGCACAGAACAAGTCCCCAGATGCTGAAATCGGCCGGATTCCGGTTGATTCGATCTACTCGCCAGTGCTGAACGTAACGTTCAAAGTTGATGCGACTCGTGTAGAACAGCGCACCGACTTCGATAAGCTCACCATCGATGTTGAAACCAAACCTGCCATGGCACCACGTGATGCCCTGGCATCGGCTGGTTCGACACTTGTTGAACTATTCGGTCTGGCCCGCGAACTCAACGTCGAAGCCGAAGGCATCGAGGTTGGTCCCTCACCGGTTGATACCACTGTGGCAGCAGATCTGGCACTTCCCGTCGAAGATCTGGAACTGACCGTGCGGTCATACAACTGCCTCAAACGTGAAGGCATCAACACCGTTGGTGAACTTGTTGCACGCTCCGAGACCGACTTGATGGATATCCGCAACTTTGGTGCAAAATCCATTGACGAAGTTAAAGAGAAACTAGACGAACTCGGCCTGTCGCTCAAAGATAGCGGGCCGGGAAATTTCGACTCGCCTTTTGACTCCCAGGAGTCAGCCGAGTACTGACGCTCAGTCATATTTGAACCACTGATTCTTGGCGGTTAGTGCCGCCAGATCATACAAGGAGAATTCATGCCTACCCCAACAAAAGGACCGCGCCTGGGCGGCAGTCCGGCACACCAGCGTCGTATGCTGGCCAACCTGTCGGTGAGCCTGTTCGAGCACAAGTCCATTAAGACTACGCTGACCAAGGCCAAGCGCCTGCAGCCATATGCAGAACGTCTGGTGAGCTACGCCAAGAAGGGCGACCTGAGCGCACGTCGTAAAGTGCAGGGTCTGATCGCTGGCAACTCGCGCACCAACAAGTCTGTTGTGCACGAACTGTTCACCGTCATCGGCCCAGCTATGGCACAACGCGAAGGCGGCTACACCCGCATCACCAAGATCGGTAACCGGTCCGGCGACAACGCCCCAATGGCCGTCATCGAACTTGTAATGGAACCCGTCTCGCCAAAACAGGCTGTAGTTGCTGAAGCCGAAGGTGTTGCCGAAGCTGCCTCCGAGGATAGCGAAGCCCCTGAGGAAACCACCGCAGAAGCATCTGAAACTGACGAAGCTCAGACCGCGGATGCTACTGCAGAAACCACTGACGAAACCGCAGAGTCCACCGACGAGTCGGACGCAGACAACGCTGAAGACACCGAGGAAGACAATAAGTAAGTCACTTCCGGTAGTCCGTTCGTGAAGTTCAAGCCCCGCCACCAAGCGGGGCTTGAACGTTTAACACGGTAATTCACCGACTACACTGACACCTATGCACGACACCGACACCCATCGGATCCGCATCGATCTGGCCTACGACGGCACCACCTACCACGGCTGGGCGGCCCAACCCGGACTGCCAACCGTTCAAGAAGCCGTCGAGACCGGGCTTGCCACGATCTTCCGTGAACCCATCAACGTCACGGTCGCGGGACGAACCGATGCCGGTGTTCACGCCGCACGCCAAGTGATCCATTGCGATGTCCCTGTCCAACGCTGGGACCAGCTGCCCGGTAATAGCCCAGACCGTGCTCCGGAGCTTGCATTGGTGTCGAAACTCAACGGCGTCCTAGCGTCTGAGTCCGGGGCCATTCGGATCCTCGAGGCACAGATCGCTCCGCCGGGCTTTGATGCACGATTCTCACCAGTGGCTCGGAGTTATGTGTATCGGATTGCTGTTGGCCATCCTGATCCGCTCACCAGGCATTTCACCTACCAGCACCGCAAACCCCTAGACACGAAGCTGATGAAGTCAGAGATCGATGGTCTTGGGGGATTATATGACTTCGGGTCGTTTTGTAAACCTCGCCCCGGGGCGACGACCGTGCGCACCCTGCAGCATTTTTCTGTAGAGGCATACGACGACCTGATTATGGTGCGGTTACAAGCGGATGCATTCTGCCACCACATGGTTCGTGCCCTGGTCGGGGCACTGCTTCAGGTTGGCGATGCGACCCGTGCGCCCGGCTGGTTACGTGACAGACTGACCCACCCCGTGCGGGACTCCCAGATGGTCATCGCTCCGGCCCACGCGCTGATCTTGGAAGCCGTGCACTACCCCGACGACGACCAGGTCGCTGCTCGAGCCGCTCAGACACGGGCCAAACGGACTACTCCGCAGCAGCCTTTCGACTAATGCGAGCCGCTGATTCGGAAATGACCGCAACTACGGCGGCCGTGTTTGCGGTGACTTCTTGTTGATCGGTCACCAGTTCCAAACGCGTGGTCGGACGGGATGTGATCGGGGTGGTCACGACTCCGGGAAACGAGAATGACGAGAACGACGCCGGTAGGATCGAGGCACCCACGCCAGCCGCGACCAGGCCCATCACATTTTCCTGGTTCACCGCTCGTTGGACCACTCGTGGTGGGTGGCCCAGGTGGTGGAAGATCTCCATAATGTTGGTAACGTAGCCGGGCATCGACTGATAAGGAAACAACACCAACGGCAATGCGATGAGTTCTTCCGGTGATACTTCATCCTTCGACGCCAATGCATGATTCGATGGCAGCACCGCCACCATTTGTTCGGTCAGTAACGTCGTGAACTGCAGCCCGGACTGCAGCGGTGCATCCCGCATGATTCCGATGTCTAACCGGTTTTCTAATAGTGCTTCGACCTGTTCACCTGTGGCCATCGGTTGCAGGTCCAGCTGGATGCCTGGGTGTTGAAGCCGAACATCGCGCACGCTGGCGGGGATCAGGTCATAACTTGCTGACGAAACAAACCCGACGCGCACTCGTCCGCGCCGCCCCGCCTTGATCTCGCGGATGTCCTCGACGGCTTCCTCGAGGTCTTGCAGGATTGGCCGGATCAGGTCTTGGAATCGGGCGCCTTCGGCGGTCAGCGACACCCTTCGTGACGTGCGGTCGAATAATGTCACACCCAGCTCTTCTTCGAGCCGTTTGATGTGGACGGTCAAAGGAGGCTGAGAAATGTGTAATCGAGCAGCGGCACGACCAAAGTGCAATTCTTCTGCCACGGCCATGAAGTATTCAAGTTGACGAAGTTCCACGGTGCTTCCTTCTGGTCGGAGCCCATCAACCGACCAGCTTAACTGTAGCCTACGCACTAGTGGCTGCCTCTGGGCAACGCTTCGTTACCCACCGCGTCTTCAACAATTTCACCGAGGAGGCAGTGAATTTCTATGTCACCGCATTTGGCAACGATTCCGAAATCCACTCCACAGTCAACTACCCGGAGACTGGTCTGCCCGAGTTTCAGCAGGACCTCGCCGGGCAATTACTGGTAGCGGACTTCGCCCTGCGCGGGTATCGACTGACCGCTATCAACGCTGGGGAGCAATTTACTCCCACCCCTGCCCTCTCCTTCATGGTCAACTTCGACCCACTGCACTACAGCGACGAACAAACAGCACTCGCGGATCTCGAGCACCTGTGGGACCAGCTTATTTCCGAGGGGCAAGTCTTGATGCCCCTGAAACAATACGAATTTAGCGCCCGCTACGGGTGGGTCCAGGATCGCTACGGTGTTTCGTGGCAGCTCATCCTCACGGACCCCGAGGGCGAACCGCGACCGTTTATCATGCCCTGCTTGATGTTTGGCGCAGCACATCAGAATCAAGCCGCTGCAGCCGTCGACTACTGGACCGATGTCTTTCCCGACTCCCAGCGACCGCCGAGTCGCTGATGTTCAGTGACTTCGCGCTGGATAGCCAGTGGTTTGTCGCGATGGACTCCGCTGTTGAACAAGACACGACATTTACCGAGGCAGTGTCATTGTTGGTTAGCTGTGCCGATCAGGCCGAGATTGATTACTGTTGGATGCCTCATCTGCCGTTCCAGAAGCTGAACAGTGCGGCGGGTGTCGAGATCGTTTCGGAGTATCCTGGCAGATCGTGCCACAGAACATGGATCAACTGAGGCAGCGACCCGGCGCGTACGAGAACATGCTGAGCATGAAGAAACTGACCATCGCAGACTTCTAGAATTGCCTGTGTGTCGCTGGCCCCGCGACCGGACTGTCTGGTCGTGGGCGTAATGTGTGCTCGATTTGGTTGCAACTGCAAATCCGTAGTACGATGAGTAGCTGTTGTGCGTGTCCTCCCGGATCGCAAGCGCAGCAGGGCCCGACGTGGTTGCATCGTCGAAGGGTCGTTGCCGCACCGGGAAGATCGGACCCGGCCTCACGCCAGCCCTCACCTGGTGTACCGGAGATGCACTGTCAACTGAACAGCAGCGTCGTCGAATTGGTTCTCACGACCACACGGCGTCTCGCTGACCGAACACCGACATACGAAGGCTAATACATAGTGCGTACGTTTACACCAACGCCAGACGACGTAGATCGTCAATGGCACGTCATTGACGCCACAGATGTGGTGCTGGGGCGTCTTGCCAGCCAGGTGGCAACGCTGCTGCGCGGCAAGCACAAGCCCACTTTTGCACCTCACATGGACATGGGCGATTACGTGATTATCACGAACGCCGACAAGGTAGCTTTGACCGGCGCGAAGCTTGAGAAAAAGCAAGCTTACCGTCACTCCGGTTACCCCGGAGGCCTGACCTCGACTTCTTACGCCGAACTGCTGGAGAAAAACCCAGTTCGCGCCGTTGAGAAGGCCGTCAAAGGAATGCTGCCGAAAAACCGGATCGCCGACCAGATGTTCAAAAAACTGAAGGTTTACGAAGGTCCTGAGCATCCGCATGCTTCCCAGCAGCCCAAAGAATTTATCATCGACCAGGTCGCCCAGTAGGCCCTGAGTTCAAGGAGAACCCATGACTGAAAACGTCAATGAGATCACTGAGGACCAGGAGCTGACCAGCTACACCTCGGAATCTGACACAACTGTTACTACCGAACAAGCGGCAGAACGCCCAGCCCTGACTCAATCAGGTCAGGCAGTTGGCCGTCGCAAGCGCGCGATTGCTCGCGTCCGCCTGATTCCAGGTACCGGTACCTGGAAAATCAACGGCCGCGAACTCGACGCGTACTTCCCAAACAAACTGCACCAGCAGGAAGTCAATGACCCATTCCGTGTACTTGAGCTCGAAGGCGCCTATGACGTCGTCGCACTTGTCCACGGTGGCGGACCATCCGGCCAGGCCGGTGCTGTCCGTCTAGGCATTGCTCGTGCACTGAATGAAATCGATCGCGAGAACAACCGCGGCCCGCTGAAGAAAGCAGGCTTCCTGACTCGTGACGCTCGTGCAGTTGAGCGCAAGAAGGCTGGCCTCAAGAAGGCCCGTAAAGCGCCACAGTACTCGAAGCGTTAACTCGCCTCAGTCTTTACAAAAAACATCCGTCAGCTTCGGCTGGCGGATGTTTTTTTATGCCCACGTATTTAGGACACCATGCGCAGTGTGCCGTAACAATGCCACGGATACACTATGGGTCAGGAAAGCTGGGTGTGCACCCCGTCGCTTACGCCCCTAGGAGTCAACCGTTGTCATCCGCATCACGGGCTCGCATCACTCAACGCGGTGCTTTCGGCACACTGTTGGTGGTCGCAACACTGCTGCTTACGTCATGTTCAGGCACCGACGATCGTGCTCACGAGGTGACCATGACACCGGTGACCCCAACTCCCAGCGCGCCACCCGCTCAGTCCGACAACCTCCCGCAGGGTCCGGAGCCGTCAGATGGGCCGCACATTGAATACTTTTATGGCGATGATGTCGAAACTGAAGGGTCGTTCGTCCTGGACGCTGAGGGCATCGAGACCACCATCACCATGAAGGCCGTGGGCGGGATCGTCACAGAACAAACCACGACGAACGTCTTCGATTACACGACCCTGGGAATCACCTCGGCGGAACAAGCCGAGCAAGCACTTGCCGACATCATGATCACCGTTGATGATCTTGAAGGCTTTGAACAAAGCATCGATTACGGCGACACTGAGGCCACCCAGATCAGCCGGGTCGACTTTGCGGTATTTGACCTCAACGATGCCCAAGACCTGCCCGGTGCCATGACAAGCGGCGTGAGCGAAGACGCCGTCGTCAGCTACGAAGAGAACCGCAAGATGCTGTTAGAGGTTGGGTTCGTGGAAGTGGACTAAGCAGGCCCGACGGCAGGCAAACTCTCACCACTGTGCCTTGTGACAGGCTACGATCGGAAGTGTACTTTCCGTGACGTGAACTGCAGAAGGACGTGACAGGGCCAACATGAAGCAGTCGGGCGAGCAATTCCACATGGCCATCGATACGGGTGGGACCTTTACCGACGTGGCGGTCCGTTCGGCGGATGGCACGATGCACGTCTGGAAACTCCCCTCCACGCCTGCGGCCCCGGAACAGGCCGTCATTGACGGTCTGCACGGCGCATTACAACGAGTTGGTGCCACACCACCAGACCTCACCCGTTTTGTCCACGGCAGCACGGTGGCAACCAACACCGTCATCACTCGCGATGGGGCCCGCGTCGGCATGGTGACCACCGAAGGATTCCGGGACGTCTTAGCCATCGCCCATCAAGCACGACCGGCGATTTATGACCAGCATGCACGTCGACCAGAACCATTGATCGATCGTGAAGCGATCATTGAAGCCACGCAGCGGATGGACGCCGAGGGCAACGTATTGGTTGAGTTGGATGAAGCTGGCCTGCGAGACAGCCTGCACCAACTTGCAGACCTGCAGCTGGATATCATCGTCGTGTCGTTTCTGAATGCTTATGTGAACCCGGCCCACGAACGACGCGCCGCTGAGGTCATCGCCGAGGAGGGTGTGGCTGCTGAAGTAGTGGCGGCAACGGATGTGACCGCAGAGATGCGCGAATATGAGCGCACCTCCACCGCCGCGATCAACGCCTACGTGGCACCTCGCATCTCGAAGTACATCACTCGCTTGGAAGCCGGACTCGACCGGGCCGGTGTGCAAACCGGATGGCGAATCATGCAGTCATCGGGCGGCTTGCTCAGCCCCGAGGATGCCGCCGAGCATCCGGCCCGTACGGTGTTGTCCGGGCTGGCCGGGGGAGTGGTCGGTGCTGCGAACTGGTCCAAGCATCTGGAACTGAAGCGCGTTGTCTCCTTTGATATCGGCGGTACCTCCACCGATATTGCGCTCATCCGCGATGGCATCCCGGATGAGACCCTGTCATCCGAGATTGCTGGACTGCCGCTGAAGCTTCCGTCGGTGGATGTTCATACGATTGGTGCCGGCGGCGGATCGATCGCGTGGCTAGATTCCGGAGGGGGACTGCGTGTCGGACCCCACTCTGCCGGTGCCGAGCCAGGCCCGATCAGTTATCAGCGCGGCGGGACCGAATTGACCGTCACGGACGCGCACGCGGTGTTGGGACGGCTGGGCGACGAACTACTGGGCGGTGAGTTTAGCCTTGACGTCGATGCGGCTCGCACAGCGATGGCCCAATGGGGCCAACAGATGGGACTCTCGGCGGAAGATACCGCCGAGGGGATTCTTCGAGTTATTACCGCCACCATGGCGCGCGGTATTCGGAAAGTGTCGGTCGAACGTGGCGTGGATCTGCGCTCCTGTGACCTGATGGCCTTTGGCGGGGCGGGGCCGTTGCACGGCGGGGATCTGGCACATGAGCTCGACATGCAGTCGGCGATCATCCCACCGCGCCCCGGCATCGCCTCGGCCGTTGGGATGCTGGATGCACCCATCCGACACGACTATGCCACCAGCATTGACGCCAGGACCCCAGAGGCGCTTGCCGACTTGCAATCAACCTTCGATGACATGCAGGCTCGAGCCGCGCAGGATCTTGACCACCCGGAAGCCGAGACGCACTACGAGTACCTGGTGGACGCCCGGTACATTGGGCAATCTTATGAGCTCACGGTCACCTGGGATCCAGATTGGCAACGCCAGCGAGAAATCTTTGAACGGGCTCACGAAGACAACTACGGCTTCGCCGATCCAGACGCGCGAATGGAAATCGTCGTCGCACGGCTCGTAGTCACCCAACCGCTTGCACACGGTGCATTAGAATCCGTGGCCAGCATTGACGCTGAGGTCACCCCGAAACATCATCGTGAAGTCTATATCGACGGCGAATGGCGGAACGTTCCGATCTATGACCGGGCGACCTTCGGCGAGGGCAGCGTCGTGGAAGGGCCCGCGATCATCGAACAATTCGACTCGACCGTCTACGTGCGCCCCGATCAGGTCGCACACAACGACACGTACGACTTTCTACATATCCGCCCGGCTCAGGAGAAGTCATGAACGATGCCGCATTGAATCCGGTAGAACTCGAAATCGCTCGTAACCGGCTGGAATCTATTTCCGAAGAAGTCGGTACCGCACTGATCCAGACCAGCTATTCGCCCAACATCAAAGATCGACGCGACTGTTCAGCCGGTATTTACGCGCCAGATGGCATGCTTATCTCGCAAGCAGAACATATCCCGTTACACCTGGGGCTGATGCCCACCATGATCAAAAACGCCCTGGCGAGCTACGGTACGGACAATCTCGTCGACGGTGACGTGCTGATCACCAACAACCCCTACCTGGGCGGGTCGCATTTGCCCGATATGTGTGTTATCACCCCGGTGTTCTGGCAAGATCAGCTGGTGGCGGTGGTCGCCAATATGGCTCACCACGTCGACGTTGGCGGCATTACCCCGGGTTCGATGGCCACACACGCAACCGAAATTTTCCAGGAGGGCGTGCGCGTACCGCCGGTTAAACTCTTTGCACGAGGCCAGTTGCGTCAAGAGCTACTATCGGTGATGCTGGCCAATATCCGCACCCAAGACAAGACCCGGGGCGATATTATGGCGCAGGTCGCGGCCAATCGGTTGGGGGAGCGCCGCATCCACGAACTATTAGACGAATGGGGTGCTGAGCGCTTCGACGAATCAACACGAGCACTGGTGGCCTACGCTGCCCGGCGCACCCGTGCAGCGATTGAACAATTACCCGACGGCACCGGCACCTTCACGGACTATCTGGAACACGACGGCAATCAGGAGCGTCAGGTGGCGATCACGGTGACCGTGGCAGTCGCCGGGCAGGAGCTGTCGGTAGACTTTCGTGCTACCGATGATCAAGTGCACGGGGCGATCAACTGTTCCTGGGCCGTGACCGAAGGCTGTGTCGCCTACGTCATCAAATTGCTCACCGATCCGACACTGCCCTCCAACGCCGGGCTCATGGAGCCCATTACGGTACGCACGCGAGAAGGCTCGCTGGTGGCCGCACAATTTCCGGCACCGGTGGCCAACGGCAACATTCAAACCTCCCAGCGTATAGTCGACGCGCTGCTGGGGGCGTTTTACCAATTCGCCCCGGAGCATGTGCCGGCTGCTTCGTCCGGGTCGATGTCGATCATGACCATCGGTGGATTCGATGAGACCCTTGGTCAATACTTCTCTTACGTCGAAACCTACGGGGGCGGTCAGGGCGCGATGCCAGACCAAGACGGCGCCTCAGCGATCCATACCCATATGACAAACACTCGCAATACGCCGTGTGAAGTGATTGAGCGCGAATATCCGTTACAGGTCGAGGCCTACCAAATCGCCGAAGATACAGGAGGCGATGGCCAGTACCGGGGAGGCGATGGTCTGATACGACATCTCACTCTGACTCGCGGCACAGCGCAGGTCGTTGCGGGCACCTCGCGGGTCACCACCGCACCGTGGGGGTTAGCCGGTGGCGCCAACGGCAAACCAGGACGCGTCGTGCGGCACAGCGCCGATGGTGATGAACCGCGCGAATCCATGACCCGGTTTGCGGTCGAAGCTGGTGAAGGCATCACGATCCAAACCGCCGGTGGGGGAGGCTACGGCACCATGTAATGTCGGCTGTCGTCGTGTCGCGTTGCGAGTTACTGACTAGTAACAGTACGCTGAGAACAACTCAGGAAGGTGGTTCATGGCGGCTACGACGATTCATGAAGTCAACCACGTATATGCAACCGGCCGGACGCGCAGTGTAACGTGGCGGCTGAGCCAGCTGGCGGCACTGCAGCTGATGCTGGAAGAACACACCGATGCTCTCGAAACCGCGCTGCGAGAGGACCTGGGGAAATCGGGGTTCGAAGCCTGGGTCTCGGAAATCGGGCAGGTACTCGAGGAGATCACCTGGTTACGCAAACGCGTGGCGTCCTGGGCAAAGCCGCAACGAGTCCGCACCCCTTTGGCGCTATGGCCCGCGCGGTCAAAGATCGAGCATGAACCACGCGGCACCGTAGTAGTCATCTCTCCGTGGAACTATCCGCTCATGCTTTCGCTGTCACCGCTTGCTGGTGCCGTAGCGGCCGGCAATGCGGTAGTGCTGAAACCTTCTGAGATCAGCACTGCGGTCGAAGCGCTCCTGGCCGAATTGCTCCCACAGTATATGGACCCGCACGCCATACGTGTGGTCACCGGCGGTCCCGAAGTCGTCCACGAGATGCTTGAAGCTCGCCCGAATTATGTATTTTTCACCGGTTCTTCGAGGGTCGGGACGATCATTGCCCAAGCCTGCGCGCAACGACACATTGATTACACGCTGGAGATGGGCGGCCAATCCCCGGCGTATGTCCATCGAGACGCGAATATCAAAGTGACTGCCAGCCGGCTCGTGTGGGGCAAATTGTTCAACGCCGGCCAGACCTGTGTCGCTCCCAACCACGTGTACGTCCATCAGGATGTCGCTGAACAACTGCGAGACGCGATCAGTGCTGAAATACCACGACAATACGGTCGCACCCCGGCAAGCAACTCGAATTATCCGCGCATGATCACACCCGACCACGCCCAATCGGTAGCTGACTTACTGGCTGCAACGAACGGCCGCGTGGTCTACGGCGGTACCAGTGACGTGGCCCAGCGCTACATCGAACCCACGGTCGTCACCGAGGTAGCCGAAACGGATGCGCTGATGTCACGCGAAATCTTCGGTCCGGTATTACCCCTGATCACGGTCACCGGACCCGATGACGCATTAGCGCGCATCAGCAAGCGCGATGAACCCCTGGCGAGTTACCTGTTTACCGAATCGCAGAGCGTCAAGGACCACTTCTTAGCCCACGTGACCGCAGGTGGCATTGGTATCAACGTGCCCGTTATGCATGTTGCCACACCAAATCTGCCATTCGGTGGAGTCGGCGCATCCGGCCGAGGACACTATCATGGCGCCTGGTCGTTGCGCACCTTCAGTCAAGAACGCGCAGTATTCGACAAGCCGACCCGCTTCGACACAATCAAACTCATGACACAGCCGGTCCCACGCTGGGCGGACTGGGCGGTCCGACGGTTATTGTCTGCCAAGAAACTTCCGCCTGCAGCCATCCAAGCGGCCCGCGCCTTCCAAGCGAATGGGCCCCGGTAACCGCTCCCATGGCCACGTCGTTCCAACTGCTGGCACCCGATGCACCGGCGGCATACCACCAGCATCAGCGGCTTGATGCGGCATGCCACCAGCTGGATGCACCCGTAGCCGTGCTCGACCTGCATGCCCTGTCTGCCAACGCGAACGCTTTGGTGCGACGAGCCGACGGTAAACCGATTCGTATCGCCTCGAAGTCCATTCGCTGCGTCGCGGTGCTGCGGGCACTGTTAGCCACCGAAGGGTTCTCTGGCGTGCTGGCCTTCAACCTGGCTGAAGCCATCATGTTGGTTGAAACCGGGGTGACCGATGATGTCGTGGTGGCCTATCCGACAGTTGCCCGACAAGCGTTGCGGCGTCTGCTGGCATCAGAGCAGCTGCTTGGGGCGGTCACGCTGATGATTGATCACCCCGATCAGCTGCGACTGATCCGACAGCTCGGACCCCCTTCGGCCTCCGTGCGCGTATGCCTTGATATGGACATGTCACTGCGCCTGGGCACGCTGCACATCGGGGCCCGGCGCTCACCCATTCATACCGCTGAACAACTCACCGCGGCTGCAGAGTTCGTTGCTGACACCAACGGTTTCCGACTCGTGGGCCTGATGGGTTATGAAGCCCAGATTGCCGGTGTCACCGATGACACTCCCCTGAACCGTACTGTCAAGCGGATCTCGCAGGCTGAACTACGCGCTCGCCGTGGTCAGCTGGTCGCGGCTGCACGTCTAGTGCTAGCACAACGCGGCCTACCAGATCTGGAGTTCGTCAACGCGGGTGGCACCGGCTCACTAGGCTCCACGAGTGCTGACGAGGCGGTGACTGAGGTCGCGGCAGGCTCGGGTATATATGGTCCACATCTCTTTGATCGTTACGATGACTTCACTGTGCATCCGGCGGCGTTTTTCGGGCTGGACGTGACCCGCCATCCCGCACCCGGCATCATCACCGTGCAAGGCGGTGGCTGGATTGCCTCTGGCCCGCCCGGACCGGACCGGCTTCCGCTGCCCGTGTATCCGCCCGGCCTGTCGTACACCCGAACCGAGGGCGCCGGAGAAGTCCAAACCCCACTGCTGGCCAGCATCACCGATCGACCCGCAATTGGGCAACGTATCTGGTTTCGGCACACTAAGGCCGGCGAACTGGCCGAACACGTCACGCATTTTCATCTGATCACCAATCAGCGCATCACCGCGACCCTCACGACCTATCGTGGCGATGGCTTAGCGCTGTGACAAGGCAGACATCCTATGACTCACACCTGGACGAACTGGTCCACCCTGCAACGCGCTACCCCCGCCCGGATTGCAACACCCTGGACGAGTGCCGAACTCTACCGGATCGTGCAACAAGCCGTCGCCCAGGGGCGTCGGATCAAAGCCGTCGGTTCGGGGCATTCGTTCACCGGCATCGCCCTGACCGACGATATTTTGGTGGATCTCTCCAACTACACCGGCATCGTGGCGGTGGACCCGGAGTGTCAGCAGGTTACGGTACGCTCCGGCACCACGCTTGAGCAGCTCGCCGAGCTACTTGATGACACCGGCCTAGCCATGCAAAACCTCGGCGACATTAACAAACAAACCATTGCCGGGGCGATCTCGACCTCAACCCATGGCACCGGGGTGGGTTTCGGGAGTCTCGCCTCGCAGGTCGTCGGATTAGAGATTATCACGGGCACCGGTCAGATCCTGACCGTGTCAGCCCAACACCATCCGGAATTATTGGATGCCCTGCGAGTCACGCTGGGAGCATTTGGCATCATCACAACCGTCACCGTACAACTAGTCCCGGCCTATGACCTACGTGTCGTCGAAGAACACGTGGGATTCGAGGCTGTGCTGGAACAGTGGGAGGCCCTCAACGCAGCGCACGATCACTTCGAGTTCTTCTGGTTTGGTCACGACGATGAGGTCATCACCAAAGCCTCCCAACGATTGCCGGTTAGCGCCCAGCGCTCCTCGCTGAGGGATCAACTGCAACGCCACGTCGTCGACGACCTCATCACCAACACGGTGCTGGCTGGAACTTGTCAGCTCGGGCGGGTCAAGGCTGACTGGATTCCCCAACTCAATCGGCTGTGCACGCTGGCCTGGGGGAGGAATGAAAAACGGGACCATTGGTCCAGTGCCTTTGTCTCGGCGCGCCGGGTGCGCTTTAACGAAATGGAATACGCACTACCCTTTGATGCGATACCAGAGGTCTTGGCTGAACTTCGGCGACTGTTTCGGCGAGGCGTCATCTCGAGTACTTACCCGCTGGAAGTGCGAGCAGCTGCAGCGGATACAGCCTGGCTGGCCTCCAACCACGGACGCCCCACCGGTTATATCGCCGTCCACGAGCACTTCCGACAAGATTATCGGCCGTATTTTTCTTTTGTCGAACCCATCCTCCAGGCTGCGGGAGGCCGCCCTCACTGGGGCAAACTGCACACAATGGACAGTCAACAACTTGCAGACTTGTATCCGTGTTGGCAACACGCGACGACACTGCGTGAGCAGTTGGATCCGCAGCGTTTGTTCACCAACGCGTACCTCACCGGTGTTTTTGGCGCATAAACAGCACCGCGGCCACCACAAAGTCTGTGGTGGCCGCGGTGCTGCAACGGAATATTCCTAAGGTTAGAGGACTTTCGACAGGAAGTCTTTGAGACGATCCGATTTCGGAGCCCCAAAGATCTGCTCGGGCGGCCCTTCTTCTTGAATGATGCCCTCGTCGATGAACGCCACTCGGTCTGCGACTTCCCGAGCGAAACCCATCTCGTGGGTGACCAGTACCATGGTCATGCCCTCGTCAACCAAACTGCGGATGACGCCGAGTACTTCGCCCACCATTTCCGGGTCGAGTGCCGAGGTGGCTTCGTCAAAGAGCATGATCTCGGGATTCATGGCAAGTGCACGAGCAATCGCCACGCGCTGTTGCTGCCCGCCCGACAGCGATTCTGGGCGAGCGTCTGCCTTATCTTCGAGCCCGACACGACGCAACAGCTCCAGGGCCTCTTTGCGCGCCCGGTCTTGACTGTACTTTTTGACCTGGGTGGGTGCCAGCGTGATGTTCTCGGCCACGGTCATATTCGGGAACAAGTTGAATTGCTGAAACACCATGCCGACGTGCTTCCGAACCTCATTGAGGTCGACTTTCTCGTCGGCGAGATTATAACCGCCCAACCAGATGTTGCCCGAAGTGATGGTCTCTAACCCGTTGATACACCGCAGCAGGGTTGATTTTCCCGAACCCGATGGGCCGATAATGCACACCACATCGCCAACTTTGACTTCGGCGTCGACACCCCGCAAGACCTCGTGTTCACCGAAGCTTTTGTGCAGATCTTCGATGCGAATGACGTTGCTCTTGTCATCGGTCACTAGGGGAATAGTGGAAGTTTCTGGATTTGCCATTTATTTATTTACCCTTCTATCCACGATGTTGGCGACCCACGTCAGCAGCCAGATGACGATGAAGTAAATGGCTGCAACGATCAGCAGCACCTCGGTGGTGCGGAAGTTTGCTGCATAGATCTGCTGTGCTTGATACAACAGCTCACCAAATCCAATGGCCAAGAGCAAGGACGAGTCCTTGACCATAATGACCAGCTGGTTGATCAGCGATGGGGTCATCATTTTAAATGCTTGCGGTAACACAACTTTACGCATGGTCTGACCCCGGGTCATCGCCAGGGAACGGGCCGCTTCAGCCTGGCCCGGTGCGACTGATTGCACCGCACCGCGGACAATCTCAGCGATGTATGCGCCACCATTGAGTGATAAGGTCAGCGCACCGGCCACCCATATGGAGATGGGCGTGCCCAGCAGTTGCGGCAGACCGAAGTAGAAGAAGAATGCCCACACTAACACCGGAGTCCCACGAAAGACCGCAATGAATGCCGTGGCGATGCCACGTAAGACAACGTTCGACGAGATCTTCATGAACCCAAACATCAAGCCCAGGGCCATTGCAATCGCAAACGAGATCCCCGTGATCAGGAGTGTATTGCGCAGCCCGACCATCAGAGCAGGCATCGAGGTGGCCAATAGACCCAGGAAGGTCGAAGCATCCGGGCCGGAATCTTCATCGCCGAGGTAGTTGGCCAGGATTTCATCATATTCGCCGGATTCCTGGAGATTATCCAGGCCCTGGTTGAACATTTCGAGCAGTTCTTGGTTCTCACCCTTGTTCACGAGGAAACCGTAGTCGCCCGTGGGCTCTGGTTCCGATACCAGTTCGAGGCCGGAGCCTTGCTGGATTCCGTAGGCAATGATGGGCAGGTCATCGACCAGTGCGGCATCGTGACCCGAGGCGACAGATTCCACCATGGTGGTGGTTTGGTCCAACGCATTGATCTCAAAGTCGTATTCTTCTTGCATCTCCCGGGCCCATTCTTCGGAAAGCGAGCCGGTTTTGACGGCAACTGATTCGCCCTCGAGATCTTCCCACCCGGAAATCCCGGAACCTTCGAGTGCAGCGATCGTGAGTTCACCGGTGAAATACGGATCCGAGAAGTCATAGACTTCTTGCCGTTCTTCGGTAATACCGGCACCAGCGATCACGCCGTCCACTTGGTTAGAGCTGAGGGCCTGCAACGCAGCGTTGAATCCCATGGAACGGAATTCAACGCGGAAACCTTGGTCTTCAGCGATAGCTTTCATCAAGTCGATATCGATGCCGACCAGTTCACCGTTTGGGTCACGGAACTCAAACGGTGCGAATGTGGTATCGGTACCGATGACATAGAGGTCCCCTTCGGGCGCGCCGCCTTCAGCATCAGGTCCAGTATCGGCAAGGGCCGCAGGTGCCATGAAAAAACTGAAGAATGCAACGATCCCGGCAAAGACTACAGACAACAGTGTCTTGCCTTTTCTCATTTCATCACTCCATTTAGATTTGTGTCGAACCTTATATAACATAGCGCCCACGTCACACCGTTGTACAACCATAGAGGGCGACGACACCCGGTAACGGGACAAAGTCCGCCCGTAGCACGCGGGAGCGGGTAAAATGAAGGGAATCAACTGCATGTACGGGAAGGACAAGGGCGCAAAATGAGCTGTGAGGACCAGGTTCTGTGCCACAGAACCACGACACCCGCCTCGCTGTTGTACGCCTCGGATCCTTGAATGTGAGCACCGTCGGCCGCCCTGATGACAGCTCAGCCAGCCTGCGGTGGTATGTTCTAACCTGTCCGATCATCGGCACAACATAACTTGACCGGCTCGACACGGTGCGGTTCGCCGATCACACAGAATTGGTAACGATGTCAAAACTATTTGGTACTGATGGGGTCCGAGGCGTAGCCAATGAGACCATTACCGTCGAACTTGCGACTCAACTGGCCCAAGCTGGGGCAGTCGTGCTAGGCCACGAGGACTCTGAAGTCACTCGACCAAAAGCAGTCGTCGCGCGCGACCCCCGCATTTCCTCCGAGTTCATCACCGCCGCTGTGTCGGCCGGACTCGCTTCCTCCGGCGTGGATGTTTACGACGCCGGCGTACTGCCCACCCCAGCGGCTGCTTTTCTCGTTGATGACATCCATGCCGATTTCGGGGTCATGATCTCGGCCTCCCACAATCCGGCTCCTGACAACGGCATCAAGTTCTTGGCTCGTGGGGGAGAGAAACTTACCGACGCGCAAGAGGACCGCATCACTGCTCAAATGCAGCAGCAACCCCTTCGTCCCACAGGCGCTGCGGTTGGCCGCGTACGGCGGTTTTCGGATGCTGAAGACCGGTACGTGTTGCATTTGTTGAAATCATTACCGAATCGTTTGGATGGGCTAAAAATTGTCATTGACGCAGCCCACGGTGCTGGAGCAGCCGTCGCCCCACAGGTCTTCGCCGATGCGGGAGCTGAGATTGAGGTCATCGGGGCTAACCCGGATGGCCTCAATATCAATGACAACTACGGATCGACCCACATGGAGAACCTCCAGGCAGCTGTCCTAGAACACGGGGCAGATCTCGGGGTGGCCTTAGACGGCGACGCGGATCGTTTTCTGGCGGTCGATCACAAAGGGTCAATCGTCGACGGGGACCAGATCATGGCGATCATGGCGCTCGCCTTGAAAGATCAAGGCGAACTGAAAGACGATACGCTGGTCGTGACCGTCATGAGCAATCTGGGGTTGAAACTGGCCATGAAAGAACACGGCATCAACGTGGTCGAAACAAAGGTCGGTGACCGCTACGTTTTGGAGGCCATGCACGAACACGGCTATTCCATCGGGGGAGAGCAATCAGGCCACATTATCTTCTCGAAATGGGCCACCACCGGAGATGGCATCCTCACCGGGCTGCAGTTAGCGGCTCGGCTCAACGCCACCAAGAAGCGTCTTACCGAACTTGCCCAGGTGATGACCCGACTGCCGCAGGTGCTGATCAACGTCAAAGACGTCGATAAATCCGGTGTCAATGCCAACGGAGTCGTGTCCGAAGCCGTGACCAGCGTCGAAGCACAGCTGGGCGCCACCGGCCGGGTCCTATTACGCCCGTCCGGTACCGAGCCGGTTGTGCGCGTGATGGTCGAAGCAGCCGATAAAGCCACCGCGGAACAGCAAGCGAAGCATTTGGCCACGGTGGTGTCTGAGAACCTGGCACTGTGACACCTACCTCAGATTCGCAGTCACCCGAAGATCCGGAACGCCAACGGCGCGGCTATTATCGGCGCGACGTGGAGGAGTTTCAGAAAGAAGCTAATGTTTTGGCCGGGCACGACCCTGAAGACGTGTCGTCCGACCCGCCAAGAAACCTGGCCGCTCGACGCTGGATTGTGTTCGCGATTATTGTGGTGGTCGGTCTCATTGCTGCTGCCATAGCGGTTGGACTCATGGCGCTACCGCAGTGTGCAAATCCGCAATACAACTGGCTGCCGTGCATTCCAGACTTATCAGGTTAGGGGCGCGATTGGCTGGTCAACGCATCTCGAATTTCGCGGAGTAAGGCGATATCTTCGGGCGTCTCATCGTCGTCTTCGACCTCATGACGCCGCATTGTCAGCAGCTTATTCATGGGCATCACAATCAGAAAATACACAGCTGCCGCGACAAGTAAGAAATTCACCAGTGCCGTCAAAAAGACCCCAAAGGCGATTTCATTACCGTTGATGGTGACTTTTGCAAACTCATCGAAGTTGGGCGAGCCCACCAGGTCCGAAATTAACGGCATCAGCACAGAATCCGTCAGCGCAGTGACTACCTGGGTAAACGCAGCACCAATAATGACCGCGACCGCAAGATCCATGACGTTGCCTTGGGCCAAGAAATCCTTAAAACCTTTGAGCATAGTCACAGTATAAACTCAGCCGGCCCCTTGGCCTCCTGAGATGCTGATTCCACCTGGTCAATCGGCATATTCCGGGGCAGGCTCGAGATCAAACGCTGTCTCGGCAAGACCAGAGCCGTCCATAATGACCTGAGCGTGTTCACCGAAATACCGCAAATGCCAGGGCTCATAACCGAAGCCTGTGATAGCTTGGCCGTCTTGCGGATACCGAATAATAAAACCGTACTCGTGAGCGTGTTCCGCGAGCCACTGGCCCGCCTCGGTGTCGCCAAAGCTTTGTTGCAGAGTATGTTCTCCACCCGGAGTGTCGACGTCTAAAGCTAGGCCGGTCTGATGTTCGGAGTGACCGGGTAATGCCGACATGTCGTTCGTTGCTTCGACACCATATTGGGCAACGTAACTGTCGTAGAGCTCTTGCTGGTACGTATAGGACCGGTACGCCGACACGACGGTGAGCTCCACGCCGTCATCGGCAGCCGCCTCAAAGAGCTCCTTGGTGGCATCGGCTGCCTCAGCGCGAAGCTCCTGCGTTCCCTCACCAAATTCACTGGGCAGCTGCACGAGATCCTCCGGCACATAGTCTTCGGGCAAGGGCCGGAGTTTATTCACGATCACTGTCAGGGAATCGGGTGAGTCCACATCAGGTGGCGGTAGCTCCTCGGCTGAGTCTGTCTCGTCGTCCTGAGGGGTTTCTGTGGGTTCCTGGGTCGCGTCTACTACCTCGTCATCGACTTCGGCCTCTTCAGCCACAGAAACCTCTGAAGTCGCCCGTGGCCGTGGACTCAGACTCGGAGCAGCATCATCAGGCTTCGTTGATCCATCGGAGTCTGCAGTGTCTAACGAGGGAGCTTCAGTTTTTGGTAGTGCTGACGCATCAGAATCGGTCGGATTTGGCTCGCTGGGTACCCACGTGCCATCACTTGACATCGTGGAGTGCTCTCGAGCCGCAGTTGCTGCGTCCAAGGCCCGTGCCGGCTCATGCTGCGAATTGCCGGGATAACTACTTGGGTCCAATGGCGAGAAGGCTTGGACTTCATGCCCGAGGGTTTCGGCGATCACCTGGGGAGAGGCAGATAAGCTGGCACCGAGACAAAGGAGCGTGACCGCCGAGGCAGTCAGTGTCACCTTGGTGGTGCGAGCCATTGCTATATTTTCCTCATCAGAACGCGTTTGACGTGGTGATCTTCGTGCTTGGTCAATACTAGTTTAGCCCGGCCTCGAGTGGGTAAAACGTTTTGCTCGAGATTCGGACCATTAATACGATCCCAGATGTCAGTGGCGGTTTTAATAGCTTCTTCGTCACTAAGTTTCGAATACTGATGGAAATATGATTCTGGGTTGGCAAACGCACCAGAACGCAGTTCCATGAATCGATTCACGTACCATTTTCGCACGGCGTCGTGAGAGGCGTCTACATACACCGAATAGTCGAAGAAATCCGATACCGACAATCCAGACGTCCCATCGGAACGCGGCCGCGGGGGCGCCAGCACATTGAGTCCTTCGATGATGAGCACATCGGGGCGACGCACCACAATCTGTTGGTTGGGCACAATGTCATAGGTCAAGTGCGAATACATTGGAGCACGCACTTCGGGTACCCCGGATTTCACATCCGAAACGAACCGCAAAAGACGACGGCGGTCAAAGGATTCGGGAAATCCTTTACGCTCCATCAGACCACGGCGACGTAACTCAGCATTGGGATATAAGAACCCATCGGTGGTGACCAATTCAACGCGCGGGGTGTTCGGCCAGCGCCGCAACATTTCTTGTAACACACGGGCACTGGTCGATTTACCCACGGCCACGGAACCGGCCACACCAATGACAAAGGGAGTCCGACGAGTTGTTTCACCCAAAAACTTATTCGACGCCTCACGCAGTTTGGCTGACGCATCGACATAGATGCTCAACAGGCGCGAAAGGGGAAGATACACTTCGGCGACTTCGGTCAACGACAAGCGCTCGCCAAGACCACGCAACCGCTCGACATCGGACTGATCGAAAGGCTGTTCTAACTCGTGGGCTAGTCTGGACCAGGTAGCACGGTCGAGTTCAATAAACGGCGAGTACGTGTGTTGCGGCTCGACCGGAGGTGAACCCACAAAGCTGATGGGCTCGGTAACAGGACTCACCGGCGTATCCGGTGCATCAGGATTACCGTGCCGGGGATTCAGCGCATCGTTAATGTGGAAATTCACCTCTTCATTATGGCTCATGAGGCCGGTGGGTAGACAAATTCTATGTACTAGCTTAGCTACCGGCTGGGTCAAACACATTCTAAATCAGGGGGACGGGTGGCGAGCGCACAGCAGCAGGCCGCAAAACCAGCGCGAAATAGCGGATATATCCAGGCATTCCTAGCCTACTTCCTTTGGGGCGTCTTGCCATTAGTCTTCGACTATTACATGACACCCAACGCGATGGACCTGTTGGCCTGGCGAATCGTGCTAGCACTGGTGATCACAGTGATCGCCATGTCCTTCATACGCGGTGCATGGCGACGCCTGGCCACCGTCTTGAAGACATCCCGTGACCACCTGCGGCTTATTCTTGCCGGACATCTCATTGCCATCAACTGGGGACTGTATATCTATGCGGTCGCGACCCATAAAGTATTGGAGGTCTCGCTGGGTTACTTTATAAACCCTGTCATCACGATCGTGCTGGGGGTCGTGATTCTCAAGGAACGCTTACGTCCGCTGCAGTGGGCAGCCGTAGCGGTGTCTTTGATCGCGGTCATTATTCTGACGGTGGAATACGGCAGTTTGCCCTGGGTGTCGCTGGCGGTTGCATTTTCATTTGCGTTCTATGGGCTGGTCAAAAATAAAACCGGGCCATCGGTTGATTCATTGACCGGACTGACCGTAGAAACCATGTGGCTCAGTGTCCCGTCGTTGCTGTGGATTGTGCTGGCCTCGATGGGTCTGCTTGGCACCGCCGGTGGTATCGGGGTGTTTGAAACCTTCGATACCGTCCAAGCCGTGAGCCTACCGGTTGTCGGGCTCGTAACTGTTGTGCCGCTGGTGTTGTTTGCTGGAGCTGCGGCCCGTCTGCCCTTGTCCACGGTTGGGATGTTTCAATATATTGCCCCGATTGCACAGTTTTTGTTTGGGTATTTTGTGTTCCAAGAGGCCATGTCCACCGGTCGTTGGGTCGGCTTTGTGCTGGTCTGGGTCGCGGTGATTATTTTGATTCTGGACGTGGTCCGGCAGAAATACAGAAACCCCAAGTTACGAATCCACACATCACAATCCCCTGAAAAAGAAAAGGTAGACTACGAATCATGATCATCGGCATAGGTGTGGACATGGTTGATATAGCGCGCTTTGAGCGACAGTTAGAGCGCACCCCAAAACTGCGGGAACGCTTATTTACTCCCGCAGAACGAGAGCTCAGCCTCCAATCGTTGGCCGCACGCTTTGCGGCAAAAGAAGCCGTGGCTAAGGCCCTGTCTGCACCTGCTGGGATGAACTGGCAGCACTGCCAGATCGGCCGGGAAGCCTCCGGAGTTCCCTATGTGGTTGTAACCGGCACCGTGGCGGATATCGCCGCGGCCAAAGGGGTCCGTCGTTGGCACTTATCCTTATCGCACGACGGTGGTTGGGCTACCGCGATGGTGGTTGCAGAGGGCTAAATGTACCGTTGCTATACCGGAGCTCAGATTCGAGCGGCTGAACAGCCCCGACTGGCAGCCGGTGACGGACCCGTACTGATGCGCACCGCCGCCTGGGGATTAGCACAGCACACCCTGGATTGCTTGCGGCAGCGCGGCCGGATCTACGGCAGCCATGTGCTCGGATTGGTCGGGAAGGGCAATAACGGTGGCGACACATTGTGGGCGTTGAGTTTTTTGGCCTCCCGAGGGGTGGCCATCACCGCGATCGCCCTCAACGCAGCACCCGAGGACCTGCATCCCGACGGTCGAGCAGCTTTCGTGCATGCTGGAGGCCGCTTTGTTACAAGTATTCGACCTGATGTTGACGTTGTGATCGATGGTGTCCTGGGCACGGGATTCAGTGGTAGTTACGATCTGCCGGCCGTCTTGGCCGAGCTGCATCTGCGCATCCCAGACACCGCAGATGTCATTGCCTGTGACGTGCCCTCAGGTGTGGACGCGGACACCGGTGAGGTGCCCGGAAAGAGCCTCACAGTCGATGTGACGGTGACCTTCGGTGGGCCAAAACTCGGTTTGCTGGCCGGCCCCGGTGCACACCACGCCGGTGATATTCGCGTGGTAGATATCGGTATCGGCGCCGAACTTGAGACCGTCAATGCTCCCTGGTGGGTGGCCGAACCCACCGATGTTGCGCATTATTTCGGGACACCGGACTGGAACGTGCATAAATATTCTCGCGGTGTGGTCAGTGTGGTGGCCGGGTCGCCGGATTACCCCGGTGCCGCAGTACTCGTCGCCAAAGCAGCCACCGCCACCGGGGTCGGCTACTTGAGTTTGGTGGCCAAACCACCCCGCGGCAAGACGGTCGCTGAACAGGTCTTGGCGGCTGTGCCACAAGCCGTCGTCGAAGATAGCGTCACTCCCAAGGCGACCACCGTAGTGATCGGGCCGGGACTGGGCAGTACGGTCCGTGGCCAACATGCTGCCCAAGCCGCACTCGATGTCGGAATACAACGCCAGCTGCCAGTGCTCGTTGACGCCTCCGGATTAGATGTTCTCACCTCTGAAATCCTGAACGCAGATTTTCCAGCGCTGGTGTTAACGCCCCACGTGGGGGAGATGCGTCGACTCACCGAACGGCTGGCCCCTGAGCTGGTTGATGAATCACCCGTGGCGCAAGCGGCAACCTTTGCCACGCGGTTTGGTGTGTGGCTGGTGTTGAAGTCGGCGACCACCTACGTTTTCGGTCCCTCCGGTCAACGCAGCGTGCACCCGGCCTACACGGCAGAACTGGCCACGGCCGGCACCGGCGACACACTGGCGGGCATACTCGGGGCGGGACTATCGACGCTCACCCCCGAGACGGATGATTTTGATCAGCAGGTGTTTGGCCTACTCACAGCCGGGGTACGGTTCCATTCAATGGCCGGGCAACTCGCTGCTGCCGACGGCGGTGTGCTGGTCTCGACGCTGGATGACTACATCCGCCAAGCAAAGCAGCGGTGTCTGGAATAATAGACAACATTATGGCAACTTCGTGGACCGCAGAACCAGAGCGCTGGGTGACCATTGATCACTCGGCCCTTGCACACAACATCCAAACCATCGCCGAGTGGGTCAAACCCGCTCAGGTCATGGCTGTGGTCAAAGCCGATGCGTACGGCCACGGTGCCATCGAGGTCGCCCAAACCGCGGTGGCCGCGGGTGCCACCTGGATTGGCACCGCACACATCCGAGAGGCCCTGACCCTGCGCGAAGCCGGGGTGACCGCGCCGCTATTGGCCTGGTTGCATACCGTTCGCACGCCCTTTCAGGCCGCTATCGAACACAATATCGATATCGGAGTGTCAAGTCTGCTCGAGTTGGAAAGCATTGCCGAAGCTGCCCGTGCCGCAGACCTGCCCGCCCGGATCCATTTGAAAATTGACACCGGTCTGTCGCGTAACGGTGCCGCGCCAGAACTGTGGGACGGGTTGTGCAAGCGCGCCGCCGAACTGCAACAGCTCGGCATTATCCGCGTGGTCGGGGTGTTTACCCACTTTGCCACCGCAGACGACCCCGACGGCGAAGCAGCCGTCGACGAACAGTTGTCCGCCTATCACCACGCAGTCGATATCGCGCGCAAACACGGACTCACCGTCGACGTCCGACACGTCGCAAACTCTCCGGCGCTGCTCTCGCGACCCGACACGCACCTGGATATGGTCCGCGCCGGCGTAGCCATCTACGGGCTGAGCCCGTTTGCCGATCGCACCCCCGAAAACCTCGGACTACGCCAGGTCATGAGCTTTGGCACAACCGTCGCACACAATAAGCCCGTCAAGGAAGGCACCGGGGTGTCCTACGGGCATGCCTACCGGTGCGCGAAACCCACCCGGCTGGCGCTGATACCGTGCGGCTATGCCGACGGCGTGCCACGCATCGCCGAAAGTGCACCCGTATGGATTGACGGCCAGTACTACCGGGTCGCCGGTCGGATTGCGATGGACCAATTCATCGTCGATCTCGACACTGACCGCGATGACGAACTCACCGCGCCCGTGGGCGCTCCCGTCGAATTATTCGGCCCCCAGTCCGGGCTGACTTCCGATGCCTGGGCTCAAGCAGCCGGTACGATTAACTATGAACTCGTCACCCGCATTGGTGCCCGGGTCCCACGCATCCACAAACCCTGGATCTAACATGCCACAACGCCACCAACTAGCCGATTTGGCCGACACCACAAACCTGGCCGTCCAGGTGGCCAAAACACTGCGCGCCGGCGACGTCATCATCCTCACCGGTGAGCTTGGCGCCGGCAAGACCACCTTCACTCAAGCCCTGGCCGATGCGCTGGGCATCACCGCACCCATCACCTCGCCAACGTTTGTGCTGGCCCGGCATCACACTCACCCCGACGGCGGCCTCAATCTCGTCCACGTTGACGCCTATCGCATCACCGGAGCAGACGAACTGGCCAGCCTGGATCTGGAATCGTGGCTGACCGACTCGGTCGTGGTCATCGAATGGGGTCGCGGCACCGCTGAAGCACTAACCGACTCGTATCTGGATATCGAACTGATTCGCCCCGGAGCCAGCACCGATGAACTCATCACGGATTTTTCCGACGACGAGGTTGATGAACCCCGCACGGCGATCATCAGCGCATACGGCCCACGCTGGGAAGGATTCGACCTATCATGAGTGACCTGTTTTTGGCCTTGGATACCTCGGCCACCGCATCGGCCGCGGTCTATCGCGGCGGCGAAACCATCGCACATCGGGCCACCGACTCCCACCGCAACCACTCCGAGGTTTTGGCCGGATTCATTACCGAGGTACTTACCGAAGCGCAGCTGGATCCCGTCAACCCCAAAGAACTCGGTGGTATCTTCGTCGGCGTCGGGCCGGGCCCCTTCACGGGCCTGCGAGCCGGCATTATTACCGCCCAAACCCTGGCACACACCTGGAACGTGCCGGTTCACGGGGTACTCAGCCACGACGGGCTTGCCCACCGGGTAGCGCCGGCAGCCTTCCGGATCGGGGCCGAAGAATTTATCGTCGCTACCGATGCCCGACGCAAAGAAGTCTACTGGGCCCACTACGAACACATCGGCGGCCAACCCCAACGCCTCCACGGCCCGTTTGTGACCGCCCCGCAAGGCGTCACCAAACTGCCGGTCTATGGTGCAGGCGCCGGACTATATCCGGAGGCGCTCTACGGCATGACCGGGTATACCGATGCGGTCCCGGATGCCGTAGATATTGCCGCCTACGGCAGCCTGGCACTGCGGCGCGGCCGAGGCCTTGAACCCGTGGAACCCCAATACCTGCGGGGCCACGACGCTCAAATCCCTAAAAACCTTCGCTCATGACCATCCCAGAACCTCTACCGCTGCCCGCCGGCTACGTCCAACGTCCCTGGACGGGCGACGACCTTGCCGAACTTGTGCCGTTGGACGCGGTCATCTTTGGGCCCGACGCCTGGTCCTGGGAGTTATTTGCGGCCGAATACGAATCCTCGCTGGATCCCCAGCCCCACCACTTCTATCAGGTCATCACCTATGACGACACCATTGTCGCCTTCGCCGGGTTGCTCTACGGGCCACCATTTGCTGACATCACCACGATTGGCGTCCACCCCGATCATGCCGGCAAAAAACTCGGGGCTGCGCTGCTGGTGTGGCTCATCCGGACCGCCTATGAGATCGGTGCCGAAGACCTACTATTAGAAGTCCGCGCCGATAACACGCGTGCCCAAAAGCTTTATGCCGACAACGGATTCACCCACATTCACACCCGAGCCCGGTATTATCCTGGCGGTGTAGACGCCTGGGTCATGCGCAAACGGCTGCGTGAACCCGGCCCATCCACAGCTTCGACGCTGTCGACAAAGGAGTAACATGACCGCCCCCATCGTGGTAGGTATCGAAACCTCATGCGACGAAACCGGCATCGGGATCGTGTCCGGCACCAAACTGCTGGCCCACCAGGTCGCTTCGTCCATGGACGAACACGTCGCCTTTGGCGGAGTCATCCCAGAAATCGCAGCCCGCGCCCACGTCACCGAATTCCTGCCGGTCTTAGACGCCGCGCTGGCCGAAGCCAACGTCACCATCGACGACGTGGACGCCATCGCCGTCACAGCCGGCCCCGGATTAGCCGGCGCGCTGATGGTCGGAGTCGCCGGGGCCAAAGCGCTCGCAGTCGCCACCGGTAAACCGCTCTACGGCATCAACCACCTCATCGCTCACATCGGTGTCGGCTACCTCGATGACGTCGGTGCCCACCTTGGCCAGGTCGACCAACTCGGTGCGCTGCTGGTCTCAGGTGGGCATACCGAAATGCTGAAAATTAACTCCCTCACCTCCGATGTGGAGCTCTTAGGCTCGACCATCGACGACGCAGCAGGTGAAGCCTATGACAAAGTCGCACGCCTCATCGGCGCCGGGTACCCCGGTGGACCCGTCATCGACAAGATGGCCCAAGCAGGCGAGGCACAAGCATTTCGTTTCCCACGCGGACTCAGCGCACCCAAGAACATGGGCACTGTCGATGCGCCGGGCAAGGACCGCTACAACTGGTCCTTTTCCGGACTCAAAACGGCAGTGTCCCGCGCCGTGGAACAGTTTGAAGTCCGGAACATGCCCGTGCCGGCTGAAGATATCGCCGCCGCATTCCAAGAGGCAGTGGCCGACGTCATCACGAAAAAAGCGGTGCTGGCGGCCATCGAACACGGCATTGACCACATATTGCTCGGCGGGGGAGTGGCAGCCAATTCACGATTGCGTCAACTACTCACCGAACGTGCCCAGGCAGCCGACATCGGCGTGACTATCCCACCATTGAATCTGTGCACCGACAACGGAGCTATGGTGGCAGCACTCGGGGCTCAGTTAGTCACCGACGGAGTGACACCCTCAGATCTTACCTTTTCGGCCGACCCCACCCAGCCCGTTGATTTGGTGAGCGTTTAACGCAAATCCGCCTCTGACGGCCACCAAAGATTGCTCAGAGCCTGTCGAACCTGGTAAATCTCATACGAGTGAACCTGCCAGCGGTGTGCATGCCACGCCTTCGTGAAAGGTCCGAAATATGTCGCCAACAACCGTTGCACTAGCCATACTCCTATTGGTTATTTTGGCGCTGGTCGGCATCGCAGTGCGTGCCTACAGCAGAAGTGCACAAAAACTTTTCCTCCCGGTTGCCTTGATCGCCGGGTTCATCGCCCTCATCCTTGGTCCACAAGTCCTTGGACGCATTGCAGGTGGGCTCGGTTGGGACGGCCTCGAAGAAGGCGGGATTTTCGGTCCGGGCGTGTTAGAGGTGTGGTCCGAACTGCCTGGTCTGTTGATCAGTGTCGTCTTCGCGGCGTTATTCCTCGGCTCGGCTGTTCCTTCGCTGAAACGCTCCGTCAAGTTGCTGGGCCCACAGCTATCACTCGGGGTGACCTTTGCAAGCGGGCAATACGTCATCGGCATCGTGCTGACGATCCTCATCTTGGTGCCGCTCTTTAATGTGCATGAAGCCTTCGGTACGCTCATCGAAATAGGGTTTGAAGGCGGGCACGGCACCGCCGCCGGTATGGCGCCGGTCATGGAAGAACTCGGATTTTCAGGCGGCGGTGACCTCGCCTTAGCGATGGCTACCGTTGGTATCTTGGGCGGTGTCATTATCGGGGTCATCGCGGTCAACTGGGCCGCCCGTCGCGGTCACTCGGAGACGCTTGATGTGAAAGCAAATGAAGACCCTGAGATTGCTCGCGGTTTCTACCGCCGCGAGCAGCCCTCCGGTGGTCTTCAGACCGTCCGTTCGGAGTCTTTAGATAGTCTGACTCTCCATGTTGGGATCATCGCTGTGGCTATCCTGATCGGTCAGGGTATTCTGTCCGGCCTGCAGGCCATTGAACAGTGGCTGTGGGCCGACACGATCGAGATCTTTGCTTATGTGCCATTATTCCCGCTGGCCATGTTGGGTGGCGTGATCATCCAACTGTTTGCCGATCGGACCGGACTATCGATCTTCATCAACCGGGGCACGATGGAACGTATCCAGGGGCTTGCCTTGGATACCCTGATCATCGCTGCGATGGCGACATTGTCCATCGATGCTATCGCTGAAAACTGGGCGCCCTTTACCATTCTGGCCGTTGCCGGCATCCTCTGGAACTGCTTCGTCTTGTTCTTCTTAGCCCCGCGGTTTATTCAAAGCTACTGGTTTGAACGCGGTATCGCAGATTTCGGCCAGTCCATGGGTGTAACCGCCACCGGTCTGCTCTTACTACGCATGGCTGACCCAAATGGCAAGAGCCCAGCATACGAGGCATTCGGTTATAAGCAGTTAGTATTTGAACCCTTCTTTGGCGGTGGGCTGATCACAGCCGCGTCTATCCCGCTGATCGTGCAGCTTGGGCCATACCCGCTGCTGATCGTCATGGTAATACTGTTGGTCTTAGCGCTCTTGAGTGGATTCTTCTACTTCGGTAAACGCGATACCTTTGTGATCAAAGGTTTGTCCTAGCGGGGCAATCAGTGCCAGTTGCGAATCGACTGACCCGTTTCAGCGGCTGAGTCCAGTACGAGCGCAGCCAGTTTGTCCTGCCCAACTTGCCGACCGAATTCTGAGTGGGTCTGGACGCGCTGGCGAGCCGCAGAAGTATCGGACCGGATCATACCCTCGACCCACTGCAACTCTTTAGCACACTTGAGTTCGCGTGCGACGGGTTCCAGCCGATTCAGGGCCTGGTCAAGATGCTCGATGACGGGCTTCTCGGTGCCGGCCGAATCGATGATGACCTCGGCCTCGAGCCCATAGCGAGCAGCACGCCATTTATTTTCCTGAACGAACCAGGGCGGCAAGATATCAATCGATCCAATCGCATCAGCATCGCCACCAACGGCTTCATGAACCAAGCATTGCGTCAGCGCGCTAATGGCGCCCACCTGTTGTAACGTCGCTACACCATCACAGGCTCGTTGCTCGACGGTGCCAAATCGCGGAACGGGGCGAATATCCCATCGGACCTCAGTCACGTCATCAACCATCCCAACTTTAAACAGGTCTCCGACGACGTGTTCGTAGTCTGACCAGTCATGAAACTGAAACGGCAGACCGGTGCTCGGAAGTTGTTGAAATAATAGGGTGCGCTGTGATGCGTAGCCGGTGTCATAGCCGCCCCAGAAAGGGCTGGAAGCGCTCAATGCCAGCATGTGAGGGTAGTACTGAATCAGGTAATTTACAGCAGGCATCGCCTTGGCAACATGATCGAGGCCAATATGCGTGTGGACGCCATAGATGAGCATCTGATACGCCCAATACTGGGTCTTATCCAACAGCTTTTGATAGCGCGGTCCCGACGAAATTCGTTCATCCAAGCCAAACGCAAACGGGTGGGTGCCTTGGGAAAACAACGCCATGTTGTCCGGACTGACAAGCTCAAGAATGTGGCGGCCAGCAGTCGCCAGCTGGTCGAGTCCCTCATCGACGGTGTTGCATACACCGGTGACCAGTTCCAAAGTGTTCTGCATAAATTCGCCAACAATTTGATACGGGCCATCCGAGGGCAGGTTGAGCTTCGCAAGGATTTCGTCGCTCACATTGCGTAACCGCCCGGTCGCAGCATCAACTAAGCCCAATTCCCATTCGATCCCCACGGTGGACTGAGCCGACTTCACGAAATCTAAGCGCACCGATAAGCCTCTCTATTGAAACGTCACCCTTATCGTACCGGGCGGCAGGACTGACACGCAGCCTGCGCTGATGTGAGTCCACCAAACATTCACCGGGAAAATCCTGAGAGCGAATCGAACTTCATATCAGGCAGAAAACTTAGCTTCTAATGAACGAGAAAAGCACGCCTTAGCGCGACAGGCCCGAGAGCGTGGGGCAGGGCAAGTAGGCGTGTCGAATTCAGCAGGCTTGTTTGCCGTTTTCGACAGCGTGAACCGCATGGTAATGCGGCGGAGATCACTCATGTGACCTGGATAACATCATATGTGCTTGCGCTAATTCATAAAGGCTTATTACACTGAGCTGAAGTTAGCTTAGGCGAACCTAACTTCCTAAGAGTGCTAACCTGTTATATTACTCTGTCGCTTGGAGACTGAACGTGAAACTAACTAGATCAACACGGAACCGTGTGGCCGCCCTTGTCGCGATTGGTGCCCTGAGCCTTACCGCTTGTGGCTCTCAGGCTGCCGATAGCGCTGAGGACTCAAACGGCAATGCCGAAGGTGCAGCAACCGTTGAAGTAACCGACATGGCGGGAACGACTCATACCGTCCCAGCCGACCCCTCTTCGGTGGTCGCTACGGATAACCGTGTCTTCCGCACCTTGGCTCAGTGGGATGTTGACCTTTCTGCTGCACCGGTGGATTTGATGCCCGAGGATATGGACGTTCTGGAAAAATATACGCAGAATGAAGATCTCCTGAATATCGGCAACCACCGTGAGCCAGATATGGAAATGGTCACTGCCGCTCAGCCTGATCTTGTCATCAACGGACAGCGCTTCAGTCAGCATGGCGAAGCGATTGCCGATGCCATCGATGATGGCGTACCGGTGGTTGATACCGATATTGACACCGAATCCGGGGCCATTGACGAAGAATTCCGCGACCAAATCACCCTGCTCGGTGAGACCTTCGGGCACGAAGAAGATGCTGAGGCACTGATTGCTGAATTCGACGAGGCTCTGGAGCGCGCGAAAGAAGCCTACGATCCAGAAGTTTCAGTCACAGGTCTGATCACTTCAGGCGGCGACATCAACTATTCGGCTCCAACGACCGGTCGCGCCATTGGTCCCCTGTATGACATCCTTGAGCTGACTCCTGCCCTAGAGGATGATGGTTCAACCGATCACATGGGTGACGATATCTCCGTTGAAGCAATCGCCTCTGCGAACCCGGAATTCTTGATCGTACTGGACCGTGACGCGGCAGTGGGTGATGGTACCTCGGCTGGTGCAAAAGAGCTGATCGAGGAATCAGAGGCCCTACAGAACGTACCAGCGGTAGAAAACGATAACATTTACTACATGCCAGCTGACTTCTACGTCGCTGAGGATATCCAGAACTACACCACGGTCCTCAACGAACTGGCTGACATGTGGTCGAAAGAATAACCTAAAGGCTCTGCGTGACAAAACTTTCCCAATCTCGCCCTGCTGGGCTCAGGACACCACCACAGGTATCGCAAAAACCGGGATTGTGGTCACGCACTTGGCCGCTGCTGATCGGGCTGATGGTTACCATCAGCCTGGTCGTAGCATCACTGTTTATCGGAGTATATGACCTAAGCTCCGAGGGTGGACGCGAGATGTTCTTTATCACTCGCGTCCCCCGCACTTTAGCGCTCATCCTTTCTGGTGCGTCGATGGCTGTCGTGGGCCTCATCATGCAGCTGATGACCCAGAACCGATTCGTGGAGCCATCCACGACCGGCACTATCGAATGGGCCGGACTCGGCCTGATTCTCACCTACGTCTTTATTCCGCAGCCATCTCTGGTGCTGCGCATGATCGTCGCGATCGTCTTCGCGATGATCGGTACCTTGATCTTTTTTGCGTTCCTCCAACGGGTTGCGCTGAAATCCTCCCTCGTCGTCCCTATTGTGGGGCTCATGCTAGGTGCCGTGGTAGGCGCCGTCTCGACGTTCGTGGCCTTGCAAACCGACATGCTCCAAAACCTGGGTATTTGGTTTGCCGGCTCGTTTACCGGGGTGACCCGAGGTCGGTACGAACTGCTGTGGATTGTCGCAGCAACCACAATCCTGGTCTATTTCATCGCTGACCGATTCACCGTCGCGGGTCTTGGCCAAGAAATCGCTACCTCCGTGGGTTTGAACTACCGAGCCGTGATGATCATTGGTATTTCTATCGTGGCCGTCACCACCGGGGTTGTCTCGGTCGTGGTCGGCGCGCTGCCATTCCTCGGGTTGGTGGTGCCCAACATTGTGTCGATGTTCCGAGGTGATAATCTTCGCTCCAACCTGCCCTGGGTGGTCATGGTCGGCATCGTAGTCATCACGTTGACCGACATCATCGGCCGAACGGTCATCATGCCCTTCGAAATCCCGGTGTCGATGATTCTGGGTGTACTTGGCGCAACCGTCTTTGTCTATCTCATCGTACGGAAGGGGCGCCGTGGCTAGTTCAACCGCTGTCAAGACGGTCACCACTTCCAACTTCGTTGACGCCAAGCATCGACGTCGTTGGTTGATATCACTGATAACCCTGATTGTGGCGGCCGTCGCATTAACCGTGGGCACCATTGTCTATGGCAATCCGATGCCGGTCGGTACCGAGGGTTTCTGGAAAATTGCTGAATCACGGGTTACCTCGGTCATTGTGATCGCGGTGGTGGCCCTGTCGCACTCGTTTGCCACGGTGGCCTTCCACACGGTGACCTCAAACCGGATCGTCACGCCCTCCATCCTCGGTTTCGAAGCGCTCTACGGGCTCATTAATACCGCAGCCGTGTTCATCTTCGGGGCCGCAGGGGCAGCGATGACGCGCGGAATCGTCTCGTATTTCTTCCAGGTCGTGGTCATGGTCGCGTTCGCGACGCTGTTGTATTCCTGGTTGCTCGGCTCGAAATTTACCAATGTCCACACCATGCTGTTGGTCGGCGTGGTCATGGGCGCCGGACTCGCGTCGCTGACCACGTTTATGCAACGCATGCTTGATCCCAATGAGTTCGATATCCTCACTGCCCGGCTCATGGGCAATATCTCCAACGCCAGCACCGAGTATCTGCCCTATGCCGTTCCGATCGTCGCGATCGTGGCAGTCTTGCTGTGGTTAAACTCCAGCCGACTCGACACGCTTTCCCTAGGGTCTGCGGTGTCAACGAACCTGGGCTTGAACCACCGGCACGAGCTGATCAAAGTCCTCATCGCGGTATCGATCCTGATGGCCATGACCACCTCGTTAGTCGGACCCATGACGTTCCTTGGCTTTTTGGTGGCCACGATGGCGTATTCGATCGCCGATACCTACAGTCACCGAGCGGTCTTCCCGATCGCGTTCTTACTCGGGTACGTGCTACTAACCGGCGCATATTTTGTCTTGCGGCATATTTTTTATGCCCAGGGTGCGGTTACCATCATCGTCGAGCTCATTGGTGGACTAGTATTTCTAATCGTCATCATGCGGAAGGGACGGCTATGATTACCCTCGAAAACGTCACGAAAACATACTCTGGCGAAACGACCATCGGTCCCATCAACGTCGATATCCCCTCGGGCGGGATTACCTCACTGGTGGGCCCCAACGGTGCTGGGAAATCCACTGTACTGACCATGATGGGGCGCCTGCTGACCCCAGACTCCGGCTCGATCACCGTCGGCGGGCTCGACGTGGCGAAAGCCAAATCTAACGCGGTAGCCAAAAAGCTGGCCATCTTGCGCCAGGAAAACCACTTCGTCACGCGCCTGACCGTTCGCCAGCTGATCGGCTTCGGTCGCTACCCGCACTCCAAAGGCCGACTCACCGTCGAAGACGAACGCCACATCAACGAAGCGCTTGAATTCCTGAATCTGACAGCCTTACAAGATCGCTATCTGGACGAATTATCCGGCGGGCAACGTCAGCGCGCCTACGTCGCTATGGTGTTAGCCCAAGACACCGAATACGTCTTCCTCGACGAGCCCCTCAACAACCTAGACATGAGCCACTCGGTGCAGATGATGCGTCAACTACGCGCGGCTGCTGATGATCTTGGCCGCACCGTCATCGTCGTGATGCACGACATTAACTTCGCATCGCGGTACTCGGATAACATTCTGGCCATGAATGACGGTCAGGTCACGCACTTCGATACGTGTGCCGACACCATGAAGTCGTCGGTACTGTCGGAGATCTTCGGTACCTCGGTGCGCATTATCGACGACGTCGACGGGCCGCTCGCCGTATACTTTTAGCCGCGTCGCTGGCCTCCTGGCTTTCAGACCAGAACCGGGTTAGTAGCCTCGCGAATTCTTGCGACCGCTCGATCTGTGGCATGTGTCCTGTAGCTGGAAAGCAGTGCGTGCTGGCATGCGGGAAATATTGGCTTGCCGTCGTGAGATGTGCTGCGGGAAAGATCGTATCGGTGGCACCCCATACCACCAACGTGGCAATGTGTTGCGTTGTTAGTGCCTCAAGAAGTTCTTTGCGCCACGCTGGACGAATCCCGCTGAGAGTACCTAATGATCGTGCGGTTTCGAAGAATACCCGAGTGCCGTGCGGGCGGGAGGCCAATCGGTAACCTAAGTTGATGCGTTTTTCTGTGACATGGACCGGATCGTGAAACAGGCTTTCTTCAACCCGTCGAGCAGAGGTCAGGCTCGGCCGGCGCGTCAGCAACTGACCTAGCGGTCGAAGGGGGAGCGTGACTTCCCGTCCGAAACCGGCACTATTGACCAGCGTGAGACTTCGCACCTGTGAAGGAGCCTGCGCGGCCAGCTGCATGACCACGGCACCACCCAGTGAGTTGCCCACCAGATGTGCTGGTTCGGTGAGTTGCATGGCGTCGAGAAAATCTTTGAATCCCTGAGCGAGCGCGGTGAGACTATGGTGTATCAAGTGGTGCGGAACCCCCGTAACCGGGTAAGTCAACACTGATGAGCCGGAACCCTTGGCCCCGCAGCAGCCCGTGTTGTTCGTCCCAGTCCTCGAGGCTTCGTGCGATGCCGTGAACGAACACGACGGGGATGCCGTGGCCTTCGTCGCGGTAGCGCATCTGGCGACCGTTGACGGTGACCGTCTGGGTCGGAACCGTAATACCTGGTGGTCGGTGCGGGGTGTCTTGGTTGATATCCGTTGTGCGGCGGAACCGCACATGCCCGTCGTCTAAATTCCGAGGATTGAACAGGCGCAGATCTCTCAGGTAATTCTGGTGTAGGCGCCACGGTACGCGGCTGCCTTGTTTGGGCATGCTGTCTAAACCACGGCGCACGTAGCCGGCATCGAGTTCCATGGCGGGGCTGGGCTTATGACCGATCGGTGTCATGGGCGTCACCGTATCGTAGCCCTGCTCATCCATGTGGCGTAACAGATGGCACACGTATCGATTGACCAGATCGGCCTTGAGGGTCCAGGAGTTATTCGTGTACCCCGAGACGAGGTTCAGATTCGGGACGCCAGACAGCATCATGCCCTTATAGACGAATCGATCTCGCAGCGCGACCTCTTGACCATCCACGGTGACGGTCATGCCGCCCAACCACTGCAGATTCAGGCCTGTCGCAGTGATCACAAGGTCGGCTGGCAAGAATTCGCCCGAATCCAATTCGATGCCGTCCCGGGTGAAGGTGCGGATCGTATCGGTTTTGATGCTGGCCTTGTCTGTCCCAAGCGCGTCGAATAGGTCGCCGTCTGGCACCGCGCAGATGCGTTGATCCCACGGATCATAGGGCGGGTTGAAGTGCGTGTCGACCTCGTAGTCGTCGGGCAGGTGTTTTATGACGTCGTGACGGATCTTGCCTCGCACAATCCCGGGCAGAGCACGGCTGATCGAATACTGGGCTTGGCGCAGCAGAATATACTTCCAGCGCAGTATTCGTGCTGCGTTCCGACTCGGCAAGACGTTATGAAGGACACGCGCCAGGGGATCTTCTGCAGGGACGGAGGCAATGTATGTCGGAGTGCGTTGCAGCATCGTCACGTGCGCGGCTTTTTTGGCCAGACTGGGAACCAGCGTCACGGCAGTCGCCCCGCTTCCGATCACCACAACGCGTTGGTCGGTGTAGTCGAGGTCATCGGGCCAGTGCTGCGGATGCACTATTGGCCCCTGGAAGTGTTCTTCTGACGGCAGTTGTGGACGATACCCCTCGTCAGCATCGTAATAGCCGGTCGCGCCGATCACCCAGGATGCCGTGAAGGCCACCTGCTGGCCGGTATCAGTCCGCTGGGCTGTGATAGTCCAGCGTGCTGTGACGCTCGACCACTCGGCTGCCAGGACGCGGTGGTGGAACCGAATGTGCTCGCGAATCCCATACTCGTCGGCGGTGTCTTCGATGTATCGTTGAATCGAGGGCCTATCAGCCAGCGTCCGTCCCGTCCACGGTTTGAATCGATAGCCGAAGGTATACATATCTGAGTCTGACCGGATGCCGGGATAACGGAACAGATCCCACGTCCCGCCGATAGCACTGCGAGCTTCCAAGATGGCATATCGTTTGTATGGCAGCTCCGTGGTCAGGTGAGCGGCCGCACCGATGCCGGACAGCCCGGCCCCGATAATAACGACATCCATGTGCTGCTGTGTGCTCGACATTGATGCTCCTAGAAAATCGTTCGTTGCGCGACCTGATGGGGCGTTTCCACCCTAGTGCGTGCTCTGAACCTGACGTGACCAATGTGTCAGCGGCCACCCGCGGCACCGCCCCCGCCACCACCTCCGGCAACGCCACCGCCTGTGGAACCGGCGCCGGAACTTGACGTTGAAGCAGCAGAACTGACCGAGCTCAGCATCGAATCCAATGAGTTGTGCATCCCGGTTGCGCCATGGGCCCACAGGGCCGGATACCACGCGGGTGGGGTCATGTTGTAGTGCTGATACGCATTCGCCAGTGCTTTGGACCAGTCTTTCTGTCGCCCGAATAGCACTGCGTAGGGTAAGAACCGATCATATATCCGGATGATGTGAGAGTCATCGAACGCGTGATGCGAAGGCTGTGTGCGTGGAGCTTGCGCAAACGACTGCATCGCCTCGAGGCGGTCCGCTTCAGATGCCGTCATGGTGGTTCGTAGCTGTTCTAACTGCCGACGCGTTGCAGCGCCATATGGGGTGAGTACCCTGTGCGGCATGACGCACACGAAGAGCAACGCGAGGCTGAGCAGGCCGACCACGACACCGGCGACCGTCGTCGGCGTGTTGTCGCGACTGGCACCCAGTATGAGGAGCACTACGACCGGAATGAGGAACACGAGTGCGATCCACCCAGCTATCGCGGCGCCCCGATGTCGAGTCTTCTGCTGGTATCCTCGATCGATGACGGCTTGGCCGCTGTCTCGCATCGCTTGTTGGGCTGCTTTGGTAAATTTCTTCGAGTATTTGGGGAAGGTGAAAACCGTCCCCGGCGTCAAGTCAGGGAACAGTGCCTCAAGTAGTTGGACTTCTAATGGGTCAGTTGCCGATTCCGGGTCGACCAATCGGAGCATCGGTTTGGGCTTTTTCTGCTTGGCGGCATCGGGGGCTTCTTCGATACGCACGACACCGCGCACCGCTAGATCCAGCAGTGTTGCCACAATCGGCTCGTTCCGGCGGCCCGTGATCCATTGGGCGATCAGTGGGTTCATCGCCGCCGGGATGCCGTAGGCAATGTTGGTATGGCTGGTGTCATTGCGGTGGCGACGGACCATTGTCGCGACACCGAAGGCACCCGCCGCTGCCAGGATGACAGAAATGCCGACGAATATGACCGGCAAGACATCTAAAACGAAACTGCCCTCTCGTTCCGGTGGCTGTGCCACGGTACCTGGTTCAAAGCCCACTGCCAGGGTGATTCCCTGTCCGGCAGCGAGGTCTACTGATGTTACTTCTAGGGTGGATTCGTCGGAGCTGACCTTGATGTCGCATGATTGCGTGTTTTCCGGAGAGCCTCGATAGCACGCAACATCTCCGTTCAGTGCGCCGGTCAGCGTGTCATCCAGTGAGACGTGTGCCGAGACTTCGCCAATTTCTTGTTGCCGGTCAACCGGGATCAGGTCCCAGTAGAATTCATCGGCGTCGTCGGGTGCGTGGATGACGTCATCGACCGTATAGCTGATGACATAGGTTTGCTCTCCGTGCACGAATGAGTCATCACCGACCAGGATGCTGCGAAATCCCTCGCTGTCCTCAATCTCAAATGGCACTCGGTCGCCGGCACCGTCTGTCACGCTGATATCTTCAGGAGCCGCCGGCGCGCCCTGGTACCGCAATGGGAGGGACCGAATGATTCCGCGGTTTTGGTCAAACTCGGGAAACTGCGCGTCGAGAATTTCTGCAACCTCCGCTTGGGTCCGGCCTTCGGCATCGACCTTCAGATCGTAGTGCACCTGCCAGCTGGTATAGCGGAAGTTTTCAACATCTTCTGAACCCTCGTCGGCTGCGGCCGCGGTGGCTACCACCAGGTTCAGTAGTACACCGATAAGAGCCGCAAAAAGCGTTCTTGCTGCTCCGCGGAAGGAAAAGTCGCCCATTGCCCCAGTATAAGTGACCGCTTGCAAGTGAGCCCATTGCAGCGTGGTGCCTGAAGCCATAGCACCACTTCGTCAACTGCTCAATCTGAGCAAGGGCTCCCGCGCGAGTCCTGGCTGAGGACGGAATAGCGTGTCAAGCACCATGTCATAAAATGTGGATAACGTCCCAGGTGAGAGGCCGGTTGTGGACGATGATATCGTGTCCCACCCAGTGGTTAGACTCAGGACATGACACAGACACCAGCTGTACTTACAGACCTCGCGGGCATCCGTGAGGTGCTGGAGTCGTTGGCGTCCACCGCCTCGGAGGCTGAGTCCATTGATCGGATTCGTCAACTTGAAGAGCTCAAGGCAGCCTGCTCGGCGTTGCAGGCCGAGGAGACCATGGTCTTGCAGAAGCGCCGTGTCCAGGCCGAGGCGGCCCGAGGGGTCCCAAAGGCTCGTCGAGGCAAGGGCTTAGCCGCCGAGGTCGGTCTGGCTCGGCAAGCCTCACCGAATCGGGGCAGCCAACACTTACGCCTTGCTGAAGCCTTGGCCGCGGATTTACCACACACCCGCGCGGCGTTGCGACAAGGGCGGATCAGGGAAGAACACGCCCAAACGGTGGTCAAAGAATCCGCCTGGCTGGAGGCGGCGGATCGCCAACAGGTCGATGCACTGATAGCCGAGCGGCTCGGTACCATCGGAGTGCGCAAGCTCGAAGCCCTCACCCGGGCCCACGCCCAACGCCTGGACCAAGCCGGGGCCGTCAAACGGTTAGCTAAAGCCCATTCCGAACGCCGGGTGTCAGTGCGCCCGGCAGCCGAGAACATGGCCTGGTTCTCTGGGTTACTACCGATGCAACAAGCCGTGGCCATGCTAGCAGCCTTACAACGCGATGCCACTACGATGGTGGGCACCGGTGAGACTGCGGATCCGGCCGATCCGACCTGCACATCGCGAACCCGGGATCAGATCATGGCCGATCTCCTGGTAGAGCGGGTCACTGGACAGCTCACGGCGGCTGCGGTACCTGCTGAAGTGCAGGTCATAATGACCGATGCCGCATTGTTTGGAGATGCGACCACCCCGGCCTGGCTCACCGGCCACGGCCCCATTCCGGCCAAAGTCGCCAAACACTGGCTGGCAGACCCGGCGATGAAAGTATTTCTGCGTCGGTCTTCACCGCCCCGCAGGACAACCAACTGGTAGCGCTGGATTCTCGGGCGAGGTTGTTCCCCTCGGGGCTGCGCCGGATGGTCACTCTTCGAGACGACCGGTGCCGGGCCCCGTTTTGTGATGCCCCCATCCGCGACATCGACCATATAGAGCCCGCCAAGCACGGTGGCGCCACCAGCTATGCCAACGCCTCGGGGTTGTGTGCCCGGTGTAACCAGATCAAAGAAAACAACTTGTGGCGTCACCGTGGCGGTCCCGACCGGCTGACAGTAACTACCCCTACCGGCCACACCTACACCACGCCCACTCCCGGTCTGTTCGGAGACGACCCACCCCCTACCGGATCACCACCCACCAGTCGCCAGGGTCGGTCACCCGATGATGACCCACCCGAGTTGCGAATCACCGATATTCACGATTACCGCAAATCCGAACTCACTTTCACTCGACGAGTTGCCTAAGATTGCCGTGCGCATCGAATATCCGAATGTGCACGGCTAAGGGTAGTGCGTTGCCGCGAGGTAGGCAAAAGTTGCTAGATGGGTTCAACCACAATGGCGTAACGACTATCAGCGACCCGGGTTAGTACGAGTGTCAGGTGCTTTCCAGCAGCAGGTTTTTTGGTGTTAAGACCCTGCATCAGCGTGCGACGAAGCTCTTCGGGCGAAACATCCACGCCGCGTTTTTTGATATCTAACCGTGTCACACCGTGGTCTTTGAGATACCGACGCAACAGCTTTATCTTATAGGGCAGTACCTCAATGATTCGATACCCCGCAGCGAACGGGGTTTCCTGATACACATCCGAACAGAAATAGGCGATACGATCATCCAGCTGTCGACCGGCAGCCGCATCGGTCGGATCATCGTCCATGAAGTGCTCGACCATCAAATCGGTAACTAGCCCCGCACGAATAACTGCTCCATCCGGTTCGTATAAATAGCCGGTGGCCCCTTCAATGCCCGTGACTGGCACCTCGGGTGACTGTCCGAAATCGGTAGTTGAGGTCAGTTCGACTGCTCCAGATGCATGAATAACCAACGCCGCCCGGCGCACATCAGAACGTTGCGCCATATTGAACCACAACACCGCCTCGACGACCTTGCCGTGGAGCGAAACCCATTGGGCTTCCGCGGTTTCTGGGATCACATCATGGGCCAGCGCAGGTCCCAACTTCACACCTAATGTGTACCCCACATCGGCAAGGTCTTCGACAAACGATAGGGGAGGGGAGAAGGCTTCAGGATCGAAAATCCGCACAGTCCCGTGGGACAACGTCTTCCGTCGCGCCGGATCTAACCAATAACCGCGCGCAATCCCCTCAGACACCGGGTTATCTTGGACCCATTGGATAGCATCGGCGACTTCCACGGTTGCGTGCGGAAAGGCCATGAGATTTACCGTCGTGGCTGCTGCGGTCGCCTCATCCAGTTCGACGGCAGTAACGGGGATGTCTAAGCCGGCAATGGCCAACGAATCGGCACCGAGTCCAGAGCCCAGGTCCACGACCTCATCCACCCCGGCACGAGCAAAGCGTCGTGCATGGTGTGCAGCGACCTGCAGTGGAGTGGCCTGCTGGAGTCCCGCATCAGTAAAGACCATTTGATCCACGAACGGCCCAAACTTCGGTTCTGCAGTGGCCCGAAGTTTCAGCTGCGTCAACACCGAACTGACCACGGCTGGCTCGTAGCCGTCAGCCCGGAGCCGTTCGGAGAGCTTGAGTGTATCTTCGGTGGCATATTTGCCGCTGCGCCATAACTCGTTGAGCAGTTTAAAGCCCTCTGGAGTCAGCGCGCCGGCAAGTTCGGAAGCAGATGATTCAGACACACATACCAGCGTACCCGGTTCGTCCTCGCGGTGAGCGAGTCGAGACTTACGCTGGCTGTGCTATCCGGCGGAAGAGTCTGCCGGGTTCGCGCTGCGCAGCAGGCAAGACCCGCTGCCCCACCGCAACCAGCAAAATCGCCACCATCAGTGCAATGAGGCTGCCCCAGAACGGTCCCGGCGCGCCCCACAGGGCCAATAGTGGTGCTGATGCCAGCGGAAACAATCCACCACCGAGAAATCTGAACCCCGAAAAGGACGACGATGCAATATTGCGTGGCAGATCAGTCGCATTGAGCGCCGCCTCGGTGAACAAGGTGTTCGTGGTTCCCTGCAAGCCACCCATCACGATGATTCCTACCATGACGACCACCAAATTGTGCGTATTGAAAGCTAATACGGTCATCCCGCCTGCCATGAGCACCAGCACGACCAAGATGGACGGCACCAGCCCCAAATACTTCATCAACGGTCCCGGAGCGATGAGCGAAAAGATCGCCAGAGCGCTACCCCAACCGAAAAATACCACCCCAAGCGTCAACGAAGAGTACTCCACCCCGGATGCTTCGGCGGCTCCTGCTAACGCGTGCGGCGCATAGGCTAATAAACACAGGATGGTGAAGTTGTAAAACAGCGCGGCAGCAGACCACACGAGCAACGGCCGATGTCGTAGCGCCCGAAACCCAACCGATATCGATGATGGCTGCGGTTTAGGTAGGGGTTTGACGAACACGACCACGGTGGTTGCAGCTAGTGCCATCAGCAGGGCGGTCCCCAGAAACGGAGCTCGCCACGAAATCGTACCCAGCGAGCCTCCCACGAGCGGGCCAAGTGCCATACCCATACCCAAGGCTGCTTCGTACAGGATGATCGCGGCCGTAGAACCACCGTTCGCCGCACCCACGATTCCAGCCAGTGCCATCGTGACGAAGAGAGCATTGCCGAATCCCCATCCCGCGCGCAGCCCGATGATCTGCCCGATCGTATCCGACAGTCCGGCCAGACTGGCGAAGAGCACGATGATCACCAAACCAGAAACCAAGGTGGCCTTGATGCCCATCCGAGTCGAAATGAATCCGGCAAAAAACATCGTGCCTGCAGTGACCAACAAGTATGACGTAAATAACAGCATCGATTCGAAAGCCGACGCCTGGAGTTGCTCTGCAATAGTCGGAAGGATGGGGGAGACCAGGCCAATGCCGACAAAGGATACTGCGGTGGCAAAAGTAATAGCCCACACGCTGGCGGGCTGTTTCAAAAACTGTCCTGCTGTCGCACTGGACATGAGTGATCAGCTGCTTTCGGGGTTAGGCGATTCCTGTGAGGTCGTTAGTTAGGGCGTCGAGTAGTTCGACGGCACGCTGGATGGTTGCGTAGTCATCGGGAGCCAGCGCTTCGAGTTTGGGTTGTAATACCTCGGCAACTTGGCCACGGTATTCTTCAAGCAATCGACGACCAGTGTCGGTCATGGCGACCAGCTGAGCTCGAGCGTCATGAGGATCGGTCTGACGTATGACCAACCCCTCTTCGGCCAGGCGATTGACGGCCGAGGTCATAGCCGGTTGCGAGATGGACTCGTAGTCAGCCATCCGCGAGACGCGTTGTGGTCCTAGGCGTTCGATATAGCCCAAGGCCCGCATTGAAACCGCGGAAATGGGAATGTCAGAAGCTCGGGTCACTACGCGAGCGAAGCGCGACGCCGCCGCCACGATCTGGTTCGCCAGCGGACGTTGCGGACTGGGCTCGTCAGGGGTTTCCAGGGTGGGATACATAAAAGCATTATATAAATCATTTATGTAATGGGCAATGGTGCAGGAAATTAGCACTCTATTTGACCAAGTGCTAAACGGGTAATACAGTTAGAAATTGGCACCCGCGCCTTGCGAGTGCTAAAGCCTTTAGGTTCCAGCCATCCGGCACCCGCGACGACGGGTGGCTTGCCCGGCAATACAAGAATATTTACCTTTTACAGTTAGTAGGAGAGATTCATGGCTGTCTCCATCAAGCCTCTTGAGGACCGCATCGTAGTTGAACCACTGGCCGCCGAGCAGACCACTGCTTCCGGCCTGGTCATCCCAGACACCGCACAGGAAAAACCACAAGAAGGAAAAGTCGTCGCTGTAGGCCCGGGCCGCGTTGCCGATAACGGTGAGCGCATCTCCGTTGACGTTTCCGAAGGCGACGTCGTCCTATTCTCCAAATACGGCGGAACCGAAGTCAAATACAGCGGCCAGGACTACCTGGTGCTGTCCGCTCGTGACGTGCTGGCTGTCATCGAAAAATAAGTCTGCCTCGTCAGTAACCATTTTTCGAATCGAACCATAAAGGAGCACAGTTGGCTAAACAACTGCTATTTAGAGACGATGCGCGTCGCGCACTGCAGGCCGGTGTGGACAAGCTGGCTGACACCGTAAAAGTCACCCTTGGTCCCAAAGGCCGCAATGTTGTCCTCGACAAATCATGGGGCGCCCCAAATATCACCAACGACGGCGTGACGATTGCGCGCGAAGTCGAATTGGAAGACCCATTCGAAAACATGGGCGCCCAGCTGGCAAAAGAAGTTGCCACCAAAACGCAAGACATCGCCGGCGACGGAACCACCACCGCAACCGTTTTGGCCCAGGCTCTGGTCAACGAAGGGCTGCGTCTGGTTGCCGCAGGTGCCGCACCCGGTGAAGTCAAAAAAGGTGTTGAAGCTGCAGTAGAAGTACTGCACGAGCGCCTTGCCGAAAACGCCATCGAGGTCAGCGGCGACATGGTTGCTCATGTAGCTGCCATCTCGTCGGATGAGCCAGAGATCGGCAAACTGCTGGCCAAAGCCTTCGACACCGTCGGTGTCAATGGTGTCATCACCGTGGAAGAGTCCTCGACCACCGACACCGAACTGGAAATCACCGAAGGTATGGAATTCGACAAGGGCTACCTGTCGCCATACATGGTCACCGACGCTGAGCGTCAGGAAGCCGTGTTGGAAGATCCATACATTCTGCTCACCCAGTCGAAGATCTCCAACGTCCAGGATTTCCTGCCACTGCTGGAAAAAGTCCTGCAGGAGAAGAAGCCACTGCTGATCATCGCCGAAGACGTTGAAGGTGAAGCGCTGTCGACGCTGGTCGTCAACAAACTGCGCGGTACTCTCGACTCAGTTGCCGTCAAGGCCCCTGGCTTCGGCGACCGTCGCAAGGCCATGCTGCAAGACATCGCTACCCTGACCGGTGCCCAGGTCGTTTCCGAAGACCTCGGCATGAAACTGGATCAGGTAGGCCTGGAGGTACTGGGTACCGCACGTCGCATCACCGTCACCAAGGACGCCACCACAATCGTTGATGGTGCGGGTGAAGCCCAGGACGTGGCTGATCGTGTTGCCCAGATTCGCTCCGAGATCGAAGCAACCGACTCCGATTGGGACCGTGAAAAACTGCAGGAACGCCTGGCCAAACTGGCCGGTGGCGTTTCGGTCATCAAAGTCGGTGCCGCAACCGAGGTTGAGCTCAAAGAGCGCAAGGGCCGCATCGAAGATGCTGTCGCCTCAACCCGTGCAGCACTCGAAGAAGGCATCGTTGCTGGTGGCGGTACCGCACTGATCAACGCCGCGGCTGCTCTGGACGATGCAGCTGGCCTGAAGGATCTGCCATCCGACCAAGCAGCAGGTGTCAACGTGGTGCGTCGCGCCATCGTGCAGCCAGCCCGCTGGATTGCCCTGAACGCCGGTGAGGACGGCTCCGTCGTCGTCTCCCGCGTGGCAGACCTGAAGCCAAACGAAGGCTACAACGCCGCAACCGGTGAATACGGCAACCTCGTTGATGCCGGAATCATCGACCCGGTCAAAGTGACCCGTTCGGCACTGGCCAACGCGGCCTCGATTGCCGGTATGGTCTTGACCACCGAAACTCTGGTTGCAGAGAAGCCAGAAGAAGACGAAGACTAACCTTCGGCATCTGACGCTCTGATACAGCGCCTCCACCCGAATTCGGGTGGAGGCGCTGTGCATTAACGGACAACAAACTAGCGAAGAATTCTGCATCGAGGCGCACTGAATCCTAGACAGTACGCGCTAACCACCACCATGCTGGGTACTGGGTCGCCGTTGAAACGGCGACTGCATTTACGACAAGCTCGGCTTCGTTGAAAGGGGTAGATGCATGAAGCATCCAGAAAGCATCCAGTACACCGCCAAAGCAGAGGTTACCGGTGGCCGCGAGGGTCGCGGCGCCACCGAAGACGGCATGGTTGACGTCGAACTGCGCGCACCAAAAGAGCAGGGTGGGCCCGGCGGGGGTACCAACCCAGAACAGCTATTCGCCGTAGGGTACGCTGCCTGCTTCCGCAGCGCATTGGACCTTGCCGGTAAAGAATTCGATGTTGACACGTCCGAGGCCGTTGTGAACTCGCACGTGGGCATCGGAAAAGAAGGCGAAAGCTTCGGCTTGTCCGTCAAACTGATGGTGACCATCCCAGGCGCGGACGATGAGACTGCCCAGCAGGTTGTCGAACGGACTCACGAGCTGTGCCCATACTCGAAGGCGATTCGGGGAAACATCCCGGTAGAAGTCACAGCGGTCTAAGAGTACAGACTTCATCAATTGGCGAGCGTTCTCAAACTCTGCGCCACCAGGGTATACTGTGACGCGGAACATAAGAATATTGGCCGCACAGGGTAAGCGGGAGAGCTCACAGCAGGTGAGCACCGACGGTGCAACTTCCTCCCCAGGAATCTCTCAGGTATCCAAACCGCTTGCTCGAGGCAGATCTGGAAAGTAGCCGATACGACGGCTCACCGACGGGGCAACCAGGATATCCTGGCAAACTCTCAGGTTAATAACAGATGGGGAGGGTACAACGGCTACCAAGCCATCCACACCCAGGAGATCCCATGACAGTTCACGATCTTTCCAACACCGTTTACGACCTATCGAACTTCGCGCACCGGCACCTTGGCCCCCGTGAATCCGGCGTGACTGAAATGCTGGACGCGCTCGGATACGACAGCCTCGACGCATTGACCTCGGCTGCGATGCCCGAGAACATCAAGCAAGAAGAACGGCTTGTCTTACCCGAGGCGCTGACTGAAACCCAAGCGCTTGCTCGCCTGCGCGAATTGGCCGCAAAGAATGCCACGAAAACCTCGATGATTGGCCAAGGGTTTTACGACACGATTACCCCGGCGGTCATTCGTCGCAATGTGTATGAAAATCCAGGATGGTACACGGCCTACACGCCATATCAGCCCGAGATCTCGCAGGGGCGCCTCGAAGCACTGTTGAACTTCCAGACGATGGTCTCGGACCTGACCGGTCTGGAAATCGCGAACGCGTCACTGCTGGATGAGGCTTCGGCTGCTGCGGAAGCCGTCATTATGATGCGCCGAGCCAACCGCAAACACGCCGACGATCCGATTGTTATCGACAAAAATATCTTCCCGCAGACGTTATCCGTGGTACTGGGGCGTACCCGTTCGCTGAAGATCGAAACCATCATGGTTGACCTGGCCACCGAGGGTCTGCCCGAGGGCGATATCTGCGGTGTGATTGTCCAACAGCCCGGCGATAACGGTGCCATCACCAACCACCAGAAAGTCTTTGACGAAGCCAAAGAACGCGGTGCGATGATCAGTGTCATCGCCGATCTGCTGTCGTTGACGATGATCACTCCACCCGGGGAACAGGGTGCCGACATTGCCGTGGGGACCACCCAGCGGTTCGGTGTTCCACTGTTCTACGGTGGCCCACACGCCGCCTACATGGCAACTCAAGAACGCTACGTGCGTCAGATGCCGGGGCGCTTGGTGGGGGTATCGAAAGACACCAACGGCATGCCCGCATACCGGCTTGCACTGCAAACCCGCGAACAGCACATCCGTCGGGAGCGTGCGACGTCTAATATCTGTACCGCACAGGCCCTGTTGGCCGTAATGGCCAGCATGTACGGGGTCTACCACGGCCCAGAAGGCGTCACCGAGATCGCGCAGCGCACCCACTCGATGGCCACCCGGCTGGCAGCTGCTTTACGGTCGGCCGGATTCGAATTGGCCGCCGAGCATTTCTTCGACACCATTGTCGTCACGGTGGACAACGTCGATGACATCATGACCAAGGCGGAAGAAGCCGGATACAACTTGCGCCGCTATTCCGATACGCAAGTTGGGATCTCGACTGATGAGACGACCACCGACGAGCACATTGCCGACGTCGCGAAAGTCTTCGGTGCTGAGGTCGCCGATTCGGCTGACTCGGCGATTCCCACTGACCTGGTGCGCGAATCAGAGTTCATGACCCACGAAAACTTCAACACCATCCGCTCGGAAATGGCCATGATGCGCTACTGCACCCGGTTGGCAAACCGTGACCTGGCGCTGGACCGGACCATGATTCCGCTGGGCTCGTGCACGATGAAACTCAATGCCGCAGCCGAAATGGAAGCTACCACCTGGCCGGAGTTCGCCGGGATTCACCCGTACGTGCCCGCCGATCAGGCCCAAGGCTGGCTCGAGCTGATCGAAGACCTCGAGTCCAAGCTGGAAGCTATCACCGGCTACGCCGCCGTGTCACTACAACCCAACGCAGGGTCACAGGGTGAATACGCGGGCCTGTTGGCCATCCGCCACTACCTGGAGGCTCAGGGCGAAACCGACCGCGACATCTGCATCATCCCGGCCTCCGCGCACGGCACCAACGCCGCCTCTGCGGTACTAGCCGGCCTGCAAGTCATCGTCGTGAAAACCGCCGACGACGGTTCGATCGACTCGGCGCACTTGGACGAAGTGCTGGATAAACACGGTGATCGCATCGCCGCGATCATGGTGACCTACCCATCCACCGCAGGCATCTACGACACCGACGTCGTCGAGATCTGTGACAAGATCCACCAGGCCGGCGGACAGGTCTACATCGACGGCGCAAACCTCAACGCGCTGATGGGTCTGGCCCAGCCAGGCAAATTCGGTGGCGACGTCTCGCACCTGAACCTGCACAAGTCGTTTGCGATTCCACACGGCGGCGGTGGTCCCGGGGTTGGACCGGTCTGCGTGGCCGAACACCTCGTGCCATACCTGCCGGCCGATCCCGTTAACGAACTGACGGAAGATGCCACTCCGGTGGCTTCCACGCTGCATGGTTCCGCCGGTGTGCTCCCGATCAGCTGGGCCTACATTGCCATGATGGGTGCTGAAGCGCTCACCGAAGCAACACAGGTTGCCGTTTTGTCAGCCAACTACGTCGCACACCGACTCAAAGATCACTACCCGGTGCTCTACACCGGCCTGAACGACCTGGTCGCCCATGAATGCATCCTGGACTTACGCGACATCACCCAAAAGACCGGCGTGACCGCCGAAGATGTCGCCAAACGTCTCATGGACTTTGGGTTCCACGCACCAACGATGGCCTTCCCGGTTCCCGGGACGCTCATGGTCGAGCCAACCGAGTCCGAGGACATGGCCGAGCTTGAGCGCTTCATCACCGCAATGATCACCATCCGCGAAGAGATCGCCGAGATCGAAGACGGCAAAGTCGATGTTGAAGACTCCGCGCTGCGTCATGCTCCGCACACGATGTCCGATGTGATCAGCTCCGATTGGGATCGAGCGTATTCCGTCGAGCAGGCAGCCTTCCCAGATCCTGACTTACGGTTCGATAAGTACTTCACGCCGGTGTCGCGCATCGACCAAGCCGGCGGCGACCGCAACTTGGTCTGCACCTGCCCACCACCCGAAGCTTTTGAACTGGACGTCTAGGAGCCTGCTGAGATGACATTGAAAACTACACCGCTGTTCGAAGCTCACGATGACCTGGGTGCGAGCTTCACCGACTTCAACGGTTGGAACATGCCGCTGAAGTACACCTCGGAAATGACCGAGCACAAAGCCGTTCGTGAGGCGGTTGGGATCTTTGACTTATCGCATATGGGGGAGGTTTTCCTCACCGGACCCGACGCCGTCACTGGCCTGAACACCGCGCTGGCGGGCGACTTTTCGAAGATGACCGTCGGACGCGCCAAGTACACGGTTATCCTGACCCCAGACGGCACGATCTTAGACGATCTGATTGTCTACCGGCTCGGGGAAGACCGTTACCTGATGGTGCCCAACGCCGGCAACGCCCAAACCGTCTATGATGCGGTCGCAGAACGAACCGCTGACATGGACGTGACCGTCGAAAACGCGACCGATCAGTTGTCGTTGCTGGGTATCCAAGGACCAAAGGCCGCGCAGGTGGTCTCCGGCCTGGGCGAGGCCTTCGCCGAAGCTGCGGACTCGCTGAAGAACTATCGCGTCACCGAAATCAGCGTCGATGGTAGTGACTGGATCGTGGCCCGCACCGGTTACACAGGTGAAGACGGCTTCGAAATCATCACACCAAATGAGCAGGTCCGCGGGTTGTGGGATCAACTCTTTGGGCTCGATATTGAGGTGGATATTACCCCGTGCGGGCTGGCCAGCCGCGACTCACTGCGGCTCGAAGCCGGTATGCCCCTCTACGGCAATGAACTGTCCACCGAACGCACGCCGTTCGAAGCCGGGATGGGACGCATCGTCTCATTTGAGAAACCCGAAAACTTCGTGGGCCGCGATGCGCTTGAACCACTGCGCGAGCAAACCCCCGAACAAACTCTCATCGGGCTGACGAGTGACCAGCGTCGTGCCGCTCGCAGTGACGCTGAGATCACGCTCGACGGTCAAACCGTCGGCACCGTTACCTCTGGCATCCCATCGCCGACTCTGTCCAAACCGGTTGCGCTGGGTTACATTAACGCCGAGCATGCCGAACCCGGCACCGAGGTTGCGGTAGATGTCCGGGGCAAAGCACTGCCGTTTACTATTACCAAACCGCCGTTTTATTCTCGCTAACACACCGACAAAGAAGGATCCACCATGACCGTAGTAAAATCCGAACTGCGTTACTCCGCCGAACACGAATGGCTCAATGATGAAGACCCCGTCCGTATCGGGATCACCGACTATGCGGCCGATCAGCTGGGCGATGTGGTTTTTGCTGAACTGCCAGAAGTCGGCGACACCGTCACCGCTGGGGAAGTGTGTGGCGAACTAGAATCAACCAAATCCGTGTCTGAACTGTACTCACCCGTAACCGGGACCGTGGCAGAAATCAACGAAGACGTTATCCAGAACCCAGAACGTATTAACGAAGACCCCTACGGTGCCGGGTGGTTATTTACCGTTGACGTCACCGAAGAAGGCGAACTGCTCACCCCCGAGCAATACGCCGAACAAACCGGTAGCACCGTGGAATAACTAGGTCGCGGGTCGGTGATTTGGCCCGGCGGTGTTCACGGTCTGCGATGAAACGTCGCCAACAGCGACGTTCGGAATATTCATCCTGGCAAAGCCCTTATTATAGAAACCAACGGCTTTCTTGAAAGGGTATACTCCTGTGACCGACCACACTTCCGGGCCATCACCTGAACCTGTTGCATCTGCTCACGACCCATTTGGGTTTGTCGGGCTGACCTATGACGACGTCTTACTGTTACCCCACCAGACGGATGTCATCCCAGCCGATGCCGACGTCTCGACCCAGCTGACCAAACGCATTCGAATCAACACGCCCATCATCTCTGCGGCCATGGACACCGTGACCGAAGCGCCACTGGCCATTGCTATGGCGCGTTACGGCGGGATGGGTGTGATTCACCGCAACCTGTCCATCGAAGACCAAGCCTCTGAAATTGACAAGGTCAAACGGACCGAGTCCGGCATGATCACCGATCCGGTCACGATCTCCCCGGAAGCCAATCTGGCCGAATGGGATGCCCTGTGTGGCCGTTACCGGATCTCCGGTCTGCCCGTCGTCGACGAGAACTCCACACTCTTAGGCATCATTACCAACCGTGACACCCGGTTTGTTCCGCGCGCCGAATACGAGACGACGCCGGTGCATGAAATTATGACGAAGATGCCGCTGGTCACCGCTCCGTTTGACGTGGCACGCGACGAGGTCAAGCGCCTGCTGCAAGAACACCGGATCGAAAAACTGCCGCTGGTCGATAGCGACAACACGCTGCAAGGCCTCATCACGGTCAAAGACTTCGATAAAGCCGAAGAATACCCCCACGCCGCAAAAGACCACGAAGGACGTCTGCTGGTCGGCGGTGCCGTCGGGTTCTTCGGTGACGGGTATGAACGCGCTATGGCCCTGGTCGATGCCGGAGCCGATGTACTCGTCGTAGACACCGCCAACGGTCACACCCAAGGCGTGCTTGATATGGTCGCCAAACTCAAGGCCGACCCGGCAGCCGCCCACGTCGATGTTATCGGCGGGCAAGCCGCAACCTACCAGGGCGCCAAAGCGCTCGTGGACGCTGGTGCCGATGCCGTCAAAGTCGGTGTTGGACCCGGATCGATCTGTACCACTCGTGTCGTCGCCGGGGTCGGGGTCCCGCAGATCACCGCGATCTATGAATCCGCCAAGGCCGCGATTCCTGCCGGTGTGCCGCTGATTGCTGATGGCGGCCTGCAATACTCCGGGGACATTGGGAAGGCTCTTGTGGCCGGGGCAAACTCCGTCATGCTGGGTTCCCTATTGGCCGGTACCGCAGAATCCCCCGGTGATCTCGTGTTTTATAACGGCAAGCAGTTCAAGACCTACCGCGGCATGGGCTCCTTGGGAGCGATGCAGACTCGGGATGGCTCCCGGTCTTATTCAAAAGACCGGTATTTCCAGGCCGATGTGCCCGAAGACGAAAAACTCATTCCCGAAGGTATCGAAGGCCAAGTCCCATACCGCGGGCCTCTGGGCGCGGTCCTGCACCAGCTTGAAGGCGGACTACGCCAGACCATGTTCTACACGGGCGCCGAAGACATTCCAATGCTGCAGCGCAACGGCCGTTTCGTGCGGATTACCGCGGCAGGTCTGAAAGAATCGCACCCGCATGACATCATGATGACCGTCGAGGCACCAAACTACCGCGCCTAAGTATGATGTCGGTGACACCCGCAAGCGTTCAACCCATCCCTAACCGGATAGAAACTGGATACACGTGAGTAATCAAGTTGAAATTGGCCGAGGAAAACGCGGCAGACACGCCGTGCCGTTAGACGCTGTCTCGATCGTGCCCACGCGCCGAACCCGCGACCCAGAAGACGTCTCACTTGACTGGCAGATCGACGCATTCAATTTCTCGATGCCCGTCATTGGAGCGCCCATGGACTCGGTCATGTCACCGGCCACCGCCATCCAATTGGGCAAACTCGGCGGCATGGGCGTGCTGAACCTCGAAGGACTGTGGACTCGCTATGAAGATCCACAACCGGTGCTCGAAGAGATTGCAGCTCTTGAAGCGCAGTCATTTTCTCCTGAGAACACCGCCCGGCTGCAGCAGCTGTACTCGGCACCAATCCAGCCAGACCTCATTTCGTCTCGCCTAGAAGAAATACGTGAATCGGGCGTGGTGGTCGCAGGGGCCCTAACACCCCAGCGCACCCAAGAATTCTATAAGACGGTGCTCGACGCCGGGGTGGACATGTTCGTCATCCGCGGCACGACCGTCTCGGCACAGCACGTGTCCGAAACCAAAGAACCGCTGGATTTGAAAAAGTTCATCTACGAACTCGATGTCCCCGTCATTGTCGGGGGTGTGGCCGGCTATACCCCGGCATTGCACCTGATGCGCACCGGTGCCGCCGGTGTGCTCGTCGGATTTGGGGGTGGCGCATCGTCGACCACCCGCCGTGCCCTGGGCATCCGGGTGCCAATGGCCACCGCAATTTCTGATATTGCCGAAGCCCGTCGCGACTACATGGACGAATCCGGTGGTCGCTACGTACACGTCATCGCCGACGGTGGCATGGGTAACTCCGGGGATATCGTCAAAGCCATCGGCATGGGCGCTGATGCGGTCATGCTGGGCACGACCCTGGCACGCGCCGAAGAAGCCCCGGGTGAAGGCTGGCATTGGGGACTCGAAGCAGCCCACCCAGAATTCCCGCGCGGGGACCGCACCCACGTGGGCACCGTTGCCCCGTTGGAGCAGTTGCTGCTGGGACCGTCGAGTCACACCAACGGCACCGCCAACCTGATGGGGGCGTTGCGTCGGGCAATGGCGTCCTGTGGGTACACCGACCTCAAAGATTTCCAAAAGGTCGAAATTCACTTGTCCGAAACCTACACCAGGTGATGTCCGCTTGCTCCGCACAGCCCTTAAACCTCGATGGATCGGCTTTTTACTGCTGACTCTGCTCGTCGCATCAATTTTCGTGTTGCTGACGAAGTGGCAGTTTGACCAATCCCTCGCCGACCAACCCCGGGCACACGCCGAAACTGAGACGCCGGTGGCCCTGACCGACCACTTCGAACCCGGCGTGCCGATGATGGGCGACCAGGCCGATCAGATCGTGAATTTTACCGGCCAGCTTGATCCAACCACCAGCGTACAAGTTGAATCCCGACTCCACGACGGCCAAGAAGGGCTCTGGTTAACCTCGAGCGCCACCGTTGACGGAGCACCCGAAGACTACGGCATGCCGGTGGTCTGGGGCTGGATCCCCGAAGAACTTGACGTCACCGGCGAGGAACTCACCGAAATGTTCGAAGCATCAGTGGGCGTCTCCAGCAACGATGTGATCGAGTTCGAGGGCCGACTCATTCCGGGCGAAGGGCCCACGCCCAACACCAATCACTTCATCAACCCCAAGCGCACACAGATGTTGGCCAGTGCCGAACTGGTCAACCTGTGGGACGAAAACCTCTACGCCGGCTATGTGGTCGCGGAATCGTTTACCGTCAACGGGACCGAGCACGTCGTGACAGGAGATGCGGGCATTGAACCGGTGGAGACCGCGCCACAACCCGAAGAAGCCCAAGTCGTATGGCTCAACGTGTTCTACGCCGTCGAATGGTTTATCTTCGCGCTGTTCTCGCTGTATCTGTGGTGGCGGTTTGTCCGCGACGATTATCTCAAAGATCAGCGAGAAGCCGAGCTCGACGAGCTGTGGGAACAGCACTGGCGAGCCCAAGAACTTGAACGACTGCGCGAACAAGCGCGCCAAGAAAAAGCTGCCGCCGAACAGGCCTACCGTGCCTACCACGGCCTCGGCCCGAACGAGCAGAAAGACGAATAACCGTTATGACAGAAAAACACCAAAACAGCCCACCGGTCGATCCGTCGACCCTGCCGGACCCCGAAGACATTACCGAAGCTGATGTCGGCGAGGCCCCGCCCCGGCCCGAAGGCAAAAAGAAGCGTCGGTTTGGTGGCACTCACCAGCAGATCCGAAGCGCTCAGAAACTCTATAAGTTCACCGCCTGGCTCACGGGCCTGTTTCTGTTGCTGCTGGTCATCCAGATGATCGTCAAATACGGCTTCAACCGTGAACTGTTTGCCGGTGGTGTGACCGAAGACGGCACCGAGTTCGTCCTGGGGCTCTACCACGAACAAGCCGTGATCGAAGGCGTGAATATTTCGCTGCTGATCCTGATCGTCCACGGCTGGTTATATGTGCTCTACCTCCTGGGGTGTTTCCGGTTGTGGTCGATGATGCGTTGGGGTGGCGTTCGCCTGTTAGCGATGGCCGGCGGGGGAGTGGTGCCCTTCCTATCCTTCTTCGTCGAAACCAAGGTCAACCGACAGGTCGATGAGGAACTGGCGAAACACCCCGAAGGCGTCCTGCGATATTGAGGCGCATCACACCGTGCTGAGCCACGAGATCCTCTAGACTGAGTGCTGTGATGACTCCACCTGAATCCGCTGTCCCAGCCCAAGACACCGTCATCGTCGTAGACTATGGTTCCGATGATGCCCAACTGCTTGCCCGACGTATCCGCGAGGCCAAGGTCTACTCCGAGGTCCAACCGTATACCCGAGGCGCCGAGACGATCCTGGCCGAACAACCGGCCGCACTGGTGATCGCCGCCCGGTCTTCGGGTCAGGAAGACCTTCCGCCCATTGATCTGCGCCTACTGACCGCCGGCATTCCGGTCCTAGCCGTGGGCGGCGGTTTCTTAGCGGTCGCAAAGACCCTAGGCGGTACGATCACCCCGTCTGCGGATTTGGGCGAGCAGGAAATCCAGGTCGACAATATTGACGAGAATGCGGCACTATTTTCGGGCCAAGAGACCGTTCAGGATGTTGCCGTCAATGTGGATGCTGCAGTGACACAAGCCCCCGAGGGGTTTGTCGTGACGGCCTCGCATGCCACTATGCCGGTTGCCGCAGCCGAAAGCTCCGAAAACCACATCTACGGGGTCACCTGGAATCCGGGTGTGGCTGCCTCGACTTCCGGCCAGGGGCTGATCAAGAACTTTTTATTCATCGCAGCGGATCTGACCCCAGACTGGTCGATCGATCAGGTTATCGACTATCAGGTCGAGGCCATCAAAGAACAGATCGGTGATAAACGTGCCATTGTCGGCCTATCGGGCGGGGTGGACTCGGCCGTGGCAGCGGCCCTCGTCCAGCGGGCGGTCGGTGATCAGCTCACCGCCGTGTACGTTAATCACGGGCTAATGCGCAAAAACGAATCCGAAGAGATCGAACGCGCCTTCGGTGCCTCGACGGGCGGGGCCAATCTCGTCATGATCGATGCACAAGACGAATTCTTGACCGCCCTTGACGGAGTGTCTGACCCGGAGCAGAAACGTAAGATTATTGGCGAACGGTTCATCCGCACCTTCGAACAGGCCCAAGCTGATATCGTCGCCGAATCAGCCAACGATCCTGCCGCCACCGATGTCGAATTTCTTGTTCAAGGCACGGTGTATCCAGACGTCATTGAATCCGGTGACGCCGATGGCTCCAAGGTCATCAAATCCCACCACAATGTCGGCGGCCTGCCAGAGGACCTCGAGTTCGAACTCGTCGAGCCGTTGCGTCAACTGTTCAAAGACGAAGTCCGCGCCGTGGGTACCAAACTTGGTCTCCCCGACGAAATCGTCTGGCGACAACCGTTCCCCGGGCCAGGACTGGGCATCCGCATCGTGGGCGCGATCACGAAAGAACGACTCGATATCCTGCGCGAAGCCGATGCGATCGTGCGCGAAGAACTCACCGCCTCCGGTCTGGACCGACAAATTTGGCAGTCACCGGTCGTGTTATTAGCTGATGTTCGTTCGGTTGGCGTCAGTGACGGCGGACGCACCTACGGACACCCGATTGTCTTGCGTCCGGTGTTATCCGAAGACGCGATGACCGCAAGTTTTGCTCGCATTCCCTATGACATTCTGGACCGCATATCTCAGCGCATCACCGCTGAAGTGGACGGGATAAACCGCGTGGTGCTCGACATTACCGGCAAACCCCCCGGCACAATCGAATGGGAATAACCGCCGGTGAGACCCGGATCCATCGTCTGGGGCCGTTATGGATCGGCTCACCATCGGCGATTCGTGTGGTGTGGCAACGCCAAAGTAGGCGCCTGAAGTATTAGAGTCATGAGGGTGCAACCTGTATTCCCCAGCAGGAAGGATGAGCGTGAGCCGCGAACAAGAGGACGTCGACCGTGACGTAACAGCGCTGTCTACCGACGAAGTTGACACCTCCATGGAAGTATCGGCGGTTGACTCAGAAATTATCGAGCCCGAATTCGACCCGGTCGAGGTTGCCGAACGCGATTTCTCACGCTGGTTGGCCGAAATTGCCACGGGCACTGAAACCGACACGATGCTGCGGTATGCTCCCACAAAGTCCAACTCGATAGACATCACGCACTCCCAGCCCAGTGGGCTCACCCAGTTTCTTTCGGCGCGCCGCACGCGGCTGACCACCTTGCTCCGGGATCAACCCGAGATGCAGCGTAGCATCGCGACCGCAGAAGCCATCGACACCAAAGTTCAAGAGTTACTCGCGGACCGTGGCATCAACGTGGCCTATCTGGCGGCCGGCTTAGCGACCTGGCGTGTCACCGAAAACGGGGTAAACCAACAGCTGTCGGCGCCGGTGCTGCTGGCTCCGGTTCGGTTGGCCGCACGCCCGAATCACGATGATTACGACGTCCAAATCGTTGGCGCGGCCCGATTGAACCCTGCACTGGTACGGTTTTTCGCCGATAACTACGGGGTGAACCTCGAACCGCAAATCCTTGAAGAAGCCGCCTACACCACGGCCAAACTTGAACCGCTGCCAGCACTTGAACTGCTACGCTCTTATACTCACAAACTTCGCGGCCTGGTCGTTGAGCATCGCCTCCTCATCTCGACGTTTGCTGATCTATCCGATACCGCCTCGCGCGAAGTGGTTGATCCCGACCATGAGATCATTAGTGCCCTGTATGAGGTGGGCGCTGGCACCGACGAAGCCGGCTTCATCGACGAAGCGCCTGCACTGACCCATGAGCCGGTACCGCTGGATGAGCGGGACCCGGCCGACGAAGTATTAGTCGTGGACCTCGACCGCTCCCAACAAACCGCGGTTGACCATATTCTGGCCGGTGAATCCCTTGTGGTTTCCGCGCCACCAGGAACGGGGCAGACGCAAACCGCCGTGGCCGCTGCCGTCGGGTTGGCAGACCAGGGCAAACGCGTTCTGGTGATTGCCGAAAACACCTCGACGCTTACCGAATTTCACAATCGGCTCGCAGAGATCCAACTGAGCCCGCTGGTGCTCAGCGTCCAAGCCGATACCGGCCCAAAAGAAGTCACCGAGCAACTGATCCGGTCACTGCTCAGTGCCGAGCGCGCCAAGGAACCGGCCGTGCGCCGAATCCAGGAAACGCTACGCGATGTGCGCCGACGGCTCATGGCCCACACGCACTCGCTGCACGAGGTGCGTGAACGCTGGCAGTGTTCGCCGATCCAGGCGATGAACGAACTGGTCCGGCTTATGAATCACGACCCAGCCCCGGCCACCTCGGTGCGGTTGAAACGCTCCGTGCTGGATGCCACGGTCGATCGTCAAGAGGTCGCCGAGCAGCTACGCTACGCCGCCGAATTAGGCGCGTTCGATCAGTCCGCCACCGAATCACCCTGGTATGGCGCTCGGTTGCGCAACGTGCACGAAGCCGAGGCCGCCCTGGAACTGGCTGAACAAGTCCACCGGGACCTGACCGAGGTTGCGCCGCGACTAGAAAGCGCCACCGCACATGCCCAGCTGACCATCGGTAACAACGTGACCGAATGGACTAAACAAGTTGAGCTGCTGCGAGAAGTCCGCGACACGCTGGATAAATTTACCCCCGATATCTTCGATCGTCCCGTGACCGACCTGATCGCCGCGACCGCCACCGGTTCGTGGCGCAAACAACACGGCATTGATATGTCAGCCATGACCCGGACTCGGCTGCGCTGGTTGGCCCGCGAATACATCCGTCCCGGCGTCGACGTGCCGAACCTGCACGAAGCGCTGATCCGCGTCCAAGATCAACTGACCGGGTGGAATCAGTGGACCACCTCAAAACGCAACCCTGTCATCCCGCCCGGGGTCGAGTCGCTGGCCGAAGACACTCATAAGCTCTATGACGACCTCAACCGGTTGCAGGACATGCTGGCGCCGGCCTCGTCCGAAGCTGATCACCTGACCAAAATCGATCCGGGTGACCTACATGACGTGTTGGGCCAGTTAGTCGACGACGCACAAACGCTGCACACCTTGCCCGAACGTACCATCGTCATCGACCAGTTAACCGAACAAGGACTCGATGATCTGCTCGTGGATTTCCAGGCTCGAGGTGTGACCGCCGACCAGGTCACGATGGAATTGGAAGTCGCCTGGTGGCAGTCGGCGCTGGAGGCCATGATCTCAGCCGATGAGCAGTTGGCCGCCACGACAGGTGACCAGTTGGCCCGACTGGAGGAAGAATTCCGGATCGCCGATACCGCTCACCTAGAATCTGGGCCTTCTCGGGTCCGGCACGCACTGTCGACGCGCTGGGAACAGGCCACCAACAGTTACCCGGATGCGGCCGGTTCGCTCCGCCGCCTATTACGCACCGGCGGTGCGAATGTCGAATCGATTCTGAGTATCAATCCGAAACTCTTGCAGCCTCTGATCCCGATCCTGACCACCTCACCGCTGGCTTTGGCCGAGCTGCCCGCGCACATCACCTTTGATACCGTGCTGGTCCTCGATTCGGAGACCATCGGATTGGCGACCGGGCTCGGTGCGATTTCGCGAGCCGACCAAGTTGTTGCCTTCGGTGATGCAGTGTCTGGCCGACCCGTCAGCTTCCAAGTCTCGATTGACCCGACCGCGCCGTCGGCACAACCGCGCCAGGCCGAATCGGTGCACCAGGCCCTGAACCGGGTCTTGCCCGTTGTGCCACTGAATGTCATGCACCGGGGCGTCAACCAGTACTTGGCGCGCACGCTGGGCGATCAACTCTACGACGGAGGCCTCGATCGGGCGCCGACACCGCAAGAAATTGCCACGAGCACGCAAACCGGCATCAACGTCGAATACCTCACCGAACCCGGCAGCCCGGGCATGGGAGATGACGGCGTGGAATCCACCACCGCCGAAGTCACCCGCACCGTCGATGCGGTCTTTGAACACTTCCGCGACCGGCCCGAGGAATCGCTTGCGGTCATTGCCGCCAATTCGGCACACGCCCGACGCATTGCTGAATCTATTCGATACAACCTGCCAAACCACCGGTGGGCCACCAAATTCTTTAGCGATACGACCTCGCCGAATGGCCAGGGATTTGTGGTCGCGCCCATGGAACGCGCCCACGGGATCGTTGCCGATCACGTGATCTTCACCCTGGGGTACGGCCGGACCTCGACCGGTAAAGTCGTCCACCACTTCGGACCGCTTTCCGAACATCACGGCATCGAATACTATGCGACCGCCATGACTCGGGCCCGAAACCAGTTGACCATTTTCACCGCGATCCATCCGCAGGAAATTAACTTCGGCAACCTCATGTCGGGGGCCTATTATTTCTGGGAGTTGCTGGTCAACTTGCCGGCGTCCGTTGGCCAACCGGTTAATGCCACGGACTCACAGCCGCTGGATCCGCTCAGTGATGACTTCGTGACGCACCTGGCCGCACGCGGCGCCGCCCATGAATTCGATCAGCGTGGGTTCACCGACCTGCTGCTCTACAACCCCGACAGGCACCGGCCAGACTTCTACGGCGACGAAGCTTACCTGCCCATTGCGGTCGGTTACGACGGTTCATCGCGCTACCACAATACCCCGGTGCGAACCCGCAGCCGGACCATCCCGAAACAACTGGCTCAACTGGGCTGGCACAACGTTGGATTGTGGGCCATCGATGTGTTTACCGACCCGCTCGGCGTGGCGGATTCGTTCGCCGACAGGTTGCAACTGGCTGCCTTAGCTGGGGCGACGGCACACAGTGAGTCGATCGACGACTATGACGCCTAAACACTCGGAAGAATCTGACAAGCCCGTACAACGCAGCGGGCACAGACGCGCCACCGTGGCAGGTACCGGCCCCGCCACTGCCGATGGACCAGAGCCACGCATCGAACAACTTGCACCCGAAACGCCAAAGTCGTCAAAGAAGCAGAAGCTGTCAGATCGAGATCGGCAGATTCTCGACGAGAAACCACCACACTATTAGATCCAGACCAGTCCAGTCTCGGCGGTGATGACCGCTTGAACCGGCAGGTCATGGTCATCCACCGGAAACGCCTTGGCTGTGGCATCGACAAATTCATAGTCAAACACCGGGGTGACAAGAAACGGTAGCCGCTGCGTCAACTGGGGAAGTGTCGCCAGGAAACGGTCATAGTATCCGCCCCCTTTGCCGAGCCGGTAGCCGTCAGAATCCACGGCCAGCGCCGGAACCACAATAGCGTCTGCGTCCGCGACAGCCTCTGGCCCAAACCGTGGTCCCACAGGTTCTTTAATCGGGCCAAATTTCGATGATTCCATTGGCACATCCGGGGTCCAACGCACCCACGACATCGATCGATCGGCATGAGAGATAGGGACCCAGATCTCCACGCCGTCGGCGTGTAAAGACTGCATGACCGGATCAGTATTTGGTTCAGTCCCAAACTTGATAGTCATTGCGACTTTCCGAGCCGGACGCTCATGAGCATCCAAGCCGCGATACCAATCCAACAGCACCTGACAGATCACCCCGGACTGGCGCTGCCGTTCCGCTGCACCGAGTTGTTTGCGTTGCGTAAACAATCGTTTGCGGGCCTGAGCTTTGAGTTCAGCAGTCATGGTTCAATTGTGGCACCCGAGACACCACAAACAAACACACCATCGGCGCGTCTGCCCATACAATGGGAAGACATGACTCAATTTGCCGCGCTGCCTACCATCTGGCCTGTTTCGCTAACTTATGGCGACCTGGAATTGGCCCCACTGCGATACTCGCATCGCAAGCAATGGTATGACGTCAGACGCCGCAACGAAGCCTGGCTGACCCCCTGGGAAGCCACCGACCCGACCGGCAACCAGCCCGCCATGACGTATGGGGCAATGATCCGAGCGCACAACAAAGATGGCGCAGCAGGGTTGTCATATCCCTGGGCGATTTTCCGCACGATCGCCCACGAGCCGAAACCGCGACTGGTGGGGCAACTCATCGCCGCTCCGGTGCTCTGGGGATCCATGCGTTCCACGAGTCTGGGCTACTGGGTGGATAAGGCCCATGCCGGACAAAACATTATGCCCACCGCCGTGGCCTTAGCCAGCGATTACCTGTTCACCCGCGTCGGGTTACACCGCATCGAAATTAATATCGTGCCCGACAATACAGCCTCCTTGCGGGTCGTCGAGAAGCTGGGCTACCGCTCGGAAGGATTGCGCAAGGATTACATTCATATCAACGGGCAATGGCGAGACCACCAATCTTTTGCGCTGACCCGAGACGAAATCCCAGCTGAGGGCCTGATTTCTCGGCTCGAGTAACAACACTTCAGGCTTAACCCAGCAACACACGAAGAAAACCCAACCCATTCTGGAGAGCTCGGGTTATCGTATGAAGAGTGGACACCCGTCTCCGAGAGCTTGAAGAGTCGTTAGCCGCTACCCTCGGATTCTTGCCCGAGATTGAGATAGCCACATCCATCGTGGTGGTGGTGGTCGTCGTAGTCGGCTTACTTTTGCTTGCTCGTCGCCCGGTTGTCACGCAACGTAGACGAACACGACGTGAATCCCGCCAACGAAGGAAAGCTATGAAATCTTCCCCCTCTTCGACGCACTCCGGCGGCACTGGATTCTCAATTCGCTGGGGCCGGTTAACGGTTTTTGCGATCGGAGCACTCGCACTGCTTGTTGCGGTAGGTACCGGTATTGCGGGACTGTTTGGTGCTGCAACCTGGTTGATCGCAATCGGTTGTGCACTGATCGCGGCGGCTTGCTACGGCACCCTGCGCGGCCTGGCCATCTTGGACTCCAAGAAACGCGCCCGCGAACGCGAACAGCTCAGCCTTTCTGAAGGTCTTGAGACCACCATTGCCACATACACTGATCCAAGCATCCAATCGGCTCCGCTAGCACACGATGACGAAGTCTTTGACTTTGCTGATAGTCCGACACAGCAACAAGCCATCATCGAAAAAGAAGCTGAAGAACCGGTACAAGACGCACCGCAGCCGATCCCGGCACGAGTCCCATTGCCTCGGCCCATCTACTTGGATGCCCCCGAAGTGGAACGTGAGCCGCCAGAACCCCTGGCAGCGCCCGAAGACCCAACGCCATCACCGGATGTGCAACTATCAGACGGGGTCTCATCGCAGTACCAAGACAAGATCAGCGAAAAAGCAAACACCCGCCTGGATCTAGACAAAGTTCTCAACCGCCGGCGCGCGATCTAGCGCCATGGTACCGATGACCGGTGGGTTCGGTCCGTTTAGTGCTGCCCAACTCACCGGACTGCTTGAAGACGTTGCCGCGCACAGTGGACAACGACTTCAGCATGCTGTCCTGCACGATGTCCAATACCGGGCCGGCCACTACTATGCCATCACCGAAGTCCACGCCGAACTGCCAGAGGGAACGGTAGACCAGAGCTACTATGGCATCACCGACGCGCCCGTGCCACCTGGTGCCGCGGGCCACCACGCTACAATCGGCCAGACTTCCGTGTTCGTCTGGCGACATCCCGCCGATCCGCTGCTGCCCGGACTGGGGTTGGCCGCGACACCGGCTCACGTCCGGCGACACTTCGCCCCAAACCGTGACCTGACACGGCTGCACACGGTGATCTACCGTCCGCTGAATCGCGCCGTCTTTCAGGCGACTTTTGCGCCGCCACGTCATGGTGAGCTCAGTACAACGTTGTTTCTTAAAGTTTTACGTGCCGGCGAAGCACAACCTCTCTATACGTTGCATTGGCTGCTGGCGACTGCCGGGGTACCCGTCGTTGAACCCGTAGCGCTACCCGTCAACGACGTGCTGGCCTTAGCCGGGGGCCACGGCATGCCGCTGGGCGACTACACCAAAATGGAAGGGGCACAGAATAAGTTTGATGCCACCGAGCTGATTGATATTTTGGATCGTTTTCCGCCCCAGATCATGCAACTGCCATACCGGCCCTCGTGGGCGGACCGGCATCAAGAATTTATCTCCTCGGCACTGGCTGCGATGCCACAACACCGTCCACGTATTGAAGCCCTGAGCGCCCAATTCGAACAGGCCCATGACCGGCTGGAGCTTGGTCCGCTGGTTCCCACACACGGCGATCTATATGAAGCCCACATTCTGGTGGATCCGGTCACCGGGCGGGTGCGGCAGGTGCTTGACGTCGATGGTGCCGGACCCGGGTACCGGGTTGATGATTTCGCGTGTCTAATCGGTCATTTCGCGGTCTTGGGCCATGAGGATGCTACCCCGTGGGGATGGCAGACCGCGTTACGAACATTCCGGCGGCTTGCGCCGTATACAAACCCGAAAACCCTGGCCGTGCGCTCAGCTGCGGTAGTGATCAGTCTTATCCCGTCTTATCAGCCGGATGAAGCCGCTCGTCGGCGAGGGGCAACCTATTTAGGGATCGCCGAGGCTCTCATGGAGCTGGCTTAGTCCTGGTCGTCGAAGAACTTTTCGTCAAGGAATTCGTGCTCGGTAGCCAGCGGTTTGTCAACGTGGATGCGCTCGGCTGCTAACTTGACACGCTCGGATTCCTCCACGTCACCCTGACCTCGTAGCGCGGTAGACAAGCCCAGCAGAGCCGCCTTACGTAGACGCGGTTCGATCCCCTCAGAATCAGCGATCGTGTTGAATAGGGTAGTGGCCTCGACCCATTTTTGGTTTTCAATCAGGATCTTGCCGGCAAGGAGTTCGCAACCGTGGCCCATGGCCAGCTCGGCTTCGTCTTCGAACATATCCGCGGCCGTCAAAGCGGTGGCCACCGCTTTTTTGGTTTTGCCAAACATGGCATAGGCGCGAGCTTTTTGCCGCGTCAGGTCGGCGGCAACATAACGGACATCATCGTTGCTAGCCAACTGAATCGCCTCGTCATAGAGATCTAAGCCCTCGGGCTTGCGTTGGGCACACAGCAGGCGAGCTAGCTCCCGCAGGCCTTGGCTCTCGATGGCTGGATCCTCGGAGGTGCGTGCCATAGCAATGGTTTGGCGTAGGAGGTCTTCGGCTTCAGGATAGACCGCAGGATCTTCGGTCTCGGCCAACTTCATGGCCGCGCCGAGACTGGTTCGAGAGGCTTCCAGCACCCGATCAACCTTGAGGAATGCATCGATCGCGTCTCGCCAGTGCTTGGTTGCGTCTTTGTAGCGTTCCTGGCGGCAGACAGCATTGCCAAGATCGATCAGCGCATGTGCTAAGACGTGATGATTCCCGGTTAGCTTCTCCCGTGTCACCAACCCGGTCAGCACATCCTCGGCTTCGGACACTTCCCCGGCATCCAGCAGTTGGTGACCCAAAGCAGCCACCAAACCGGAGGCTTCATCGACCTCACCTTGTTCAGCCTGATGCACGGCAACTCGCCAGGCCAGAACCGACAACTGATGACGCTCCTCGCGGCGCGCAACCGATGCCACCAGGGAAGCAGCCGAGGCAGCCCCAGGACGAATCTGTAACCGCGCATAGAGCTCGAGTGCACGCATCCCATAGGTTGCAGACTTGGCCATCTCATTGCGGTGATGGGCGATGATCGCTTGCATCATCCACATCGCAGCCCGAACCGCCCGGTTACATCCGGCGGCCAGGATAGCTTGCGAAAGCTCGTCGGCGTCATCGACTTCTTCATTCATGAATTTCAGATGCGCCAAGAACATTTCGGTATTGGCCAATGATCCAGCAGAGAGCTTGTATCCGGCATCGACACGACGCCGTTGGAGCTCGGCTGCCTCCTCGACCAACGTCAGTGCTTCATCGGCGCGCATTTGGCTCATCTGATGCACCGCCAGACCGATCAAGACATCAGCTAAGACGGTATCAATGCTGTCTTCGGCGCGTTCCTGATCGGCAACACCCGATAGGACAGTGGACGCGAATCCGTCTGCTTCGGCGAATAAGATGACACCCAGTTGCTCTTCCATTTCAGCCTGGCGGGTCTGACCTAAGGAGCGCAGCAGCTCGGTGCGCTTGTTAATGGCCTGTTGCGTCGCGTCTTCGTCTTCGAGTTTGTGTTGAACTGACGCCAGGAGCCGGTATAAGCCCAGCTTGACCTCAGGACTTGTGCCGGCACTTGCGAGTCCGTGGGTAGCGCACGCTAAGGCCCGCTCCAGATCATCTGCATAAGCTGCTTCATGAGCCAAATCTAACCAGCCGCGTGCCGTGTGGGCAGTTTCTTGGTGCAACTCCACGCTTGAAGGTCCCTCGGTCAGTAACGCCCGCAGTTTGGGTTCGACAATGGACGGGAGATCGGATTGGCTGTCAGATCCTTCAAATTCAGCCGACGAAGTCGAGAATTCCATGCTCCACAGTCTAGTGATCACTTTGAGTCGGTTGCGACCAGTAGACTGGGAAAATATGGATTTCCAGTGGCGACCGGCGTCTTATGCGCTAATTACGAAAAAGGATGAAGTTTTGCTGAGTCTATGGGAAAGCTCAGTGAGCTCATTCTGGACCCTTCCCGGCGGGGGGATCGAATTCGATGAACAACCCCAGGCGGCATGCGTCCGAGAGGTGTGGGAAGAAACCGGCTATAACGTTGTTTTAACCGGCTTTTTAGCAGCATCCACACACGTGGTGCCCCTGGAGAAACGGGTCCCCGGAAAGCACCTGCCGCTGCAGATTTTGCGTCTGTTATACACCGCCGACATTGTGTCGGGAACCTTGCGCCCAGAGGTCGGTGGGTCCTCTACCGATGCCGGCTGGTTTCCAATCAGCCAGTTGCATAATCGCGCCATAACTAAGGGGCATCGCGTCTCTGAATGGGTCACCGAAGCCCTAGAGACAGCAGCGGCGCTCGATGCATCGCCACAGGATCAGTGAGTCGACGGTGTTCAAGAACCCACGCTTCGTTGCGGGAGTCTGCGCAGCCTTGATCCTCAGCGGATGTAGCGCTTCCGATGATGTCGATGCGACCCATCTGACCATCGCCACCACGCAATCAAGTCTGGATCACGCCACCGCACTGGCTGTCGCCGAATATGTCACCGACCAGGGCGCCACCGTCGAGATCGAACAACACGATGAGCCCGACGACGTCTTTGCCACCCTGGAAGAGCACAGTGCACCAACACCAGATCACCTCACGGTCGCGGTGGTCACAGCCCACCAAGACCCCGAGGTCGAAGACCGTCCCTTGCGCGTACCCGATTCGCTTGAGGTCGTGGCGCAAGCACCCGCAGAACTGGCTCTTGTGCCGGCCGCATCGACGGTCACCACGGCACGGTTTGCTCAGGAACAAGATGACGAGGCCGCTGAGCCACTGGCCCCTGCGTGCCAAGACCAAACGTGGCTGCACGCCCACACCCCCGAACACGAAGTTGAAGCTACGGTGGAGGCGCTGGCTGATGCAGGGTGCGAACCTACTTTTGAATCCATCGACCCCACTGACGCCGAAGCGTATGAGGCGCTAGCCCAGCGACTCACCACCCAACACGACACGGTGGCTCTGCTCTACGGGGTGGATCCGATGCTTGTCGACCACGGGTTTGTCACGCTGGATGTGGCTACGGAGCAGTGGCCCCACAGCAACGTGGTGGCCGTGGCCGACCCCGAGTTGGACGATCCGCTGGTGGACCACCTCGATGCGGTATTGAATGCCCTGGATAGTGACTCGGCGACCAGTCTGCTGCGCGGTTACCACAACGCCGAGCTTTCGACCTCTGACCTGAACTACACGGTAGTCCACGCCATCCGATATTGGCTGGCCGAGCACGATCTTATCGAGCAGGACACTGTGAGCGATATCTCTACTGATGACGACTAGTTGTCATCTACAATCGTCCTAAACTCGAAGGCTCACAGGAGGACCCACGTGCCGACCACTTCTACCTTCCGCGATATCCGCCAATCATCGAAGCTACTCAACGTCCGCTACGACGTGCGCGGTCCTATCCTGGAAGAAGCCCAGCGTCTCGAAGCCGCCGGCCAACGCATCATGCGCCTGAATATTGGTAACCCGGCACCGTTCGGATTCGAGGCCCCCAGCGAAATCCTCAAAGACATGATCGCCAACCTGCCCGATGCCCAGGGCTACTCGGATTCTAAAGGGATCGTTTCGGCCCGGCGGGCGGTGTCGCAATACTACGAAACCGCGGGCATCATGGACATTCGCAGTGACGATGTATTCATTGGCAATGGCGTATCAGAGATGATTTCGATGGTACTCCAAGCGTTGCTGGATGACGGCGACGAGGTACTCATCCCGTCACCCGATTATCCGCTGTGGACGGGCGCGACCACGCTATCAGGTGGCAGTGCGGTCCACTATCGGTGTGTAGAAGAACAGGGCTGGGTCCCTGACCTGGAGCACATTGAATCGCGCGTGTCAGAACGCACCAAAGCTATTGTCATCATCAATCCCAATAACCCCACCGGTGCTGTCTATTCGCGCGAGACACTGGAGGGCATTTTTGAAATCGCCCGACGATATGGGTTGGTCGTGCTTTCGGATGAGATCTACGAAAAGATCTTATACGAGGACGCCGAGCATATTCATGCCGCGTCGATCGCTGACGATGTCCTGGTGCTGACCTTTTCCGGCCTGTCGAAGGCCTATCGTGTGGCCGGCTATCGCGCGGGATGGGTCGCCGTGTCGGGCGCCAAACACCGTGCCACCGATTTCCTCGAGGGCCTGACCTTGTTGGCCAACATGCGGATGTGTTCAAACGTGCCAGCTCAGCACGTGATTCAAACCGCCTTGGGCGGGTATCAGTCGATTAATGATCTGATCCTGCCGGGTGGCCGGCTGTTGGAACAACGCAATGTAGCACTACAGATGCTGCGAGAGATTCCAGGCGTGTCAGTGCAGGAACCCAAAGGAGCCTTGTATTTGTTTCCGAAACTCGATCCGGAGGTCTATCCGATTGAGGACGATGAAAGCTTCGTCATCGAGCTGTTGCGACAGCAAAAAATCCTCGTCTCACACGGTCGGGCGTTTAACTACCCCGATACCGATCACTTCCGGCTGGTGACCCTACCGAGTGTGCATGAGCTGACCGAAGGTATCAACCGCATCAGCGCCTTCCTAGAGACCTACCGCAATCATTACGCGTAAGGCCCGCTGGGGGCTAGTCTTCTTCGGATGGTTCGACCGGTTGGGTCTGGGCGCGAACTTGTTCCAGTCGCGTCCGGGCGCCGTCAAGCCATGCCTCACAGCGTCGGGCCAGTGCTTCACCGCGTTCCCATAGAGCTAGGGATTCTTCGAGGCCTGCTCCGCCGGCTTCGAGTCGTTCAACGGTCTGAATCAGCTCGGTCCGGGCCTGTTCATAGGTCATCGTGTCGACATCAGATACATCGGCCGACGAAAAGCCTTCAACGGCCGGTTGAGTGCTGGGCTGGTGTTCAGTCATGTGAGGTGTTCTCCTGGGTCGGTTGGGTCACGGAAGTTGCGGTTGCACTGACTCGGCCAGCGGCCACTAAAATCTCCAGGTCATCGCCGACGGTGACGGCCGCTGCCTGTCGCAGTACAGCATTATTATGCTGCACTACCGCATAGCCGCGGTTGAGGGTCTGTTGTGGTGAGAGTGACCGGACCCGAGCTTTGAGCTGGCCAACATGATCGGTCGCGCGGTGCAGCTGGTGGGCGAACGTTGCTCGGAGCCGAGCCAATAACTGTTGGATCTCTTCGGTGCGGGTCGTGATGATCGTTTCGGGTTGCGCCAACACCGGTCGCGTGCGCAGCTGATGAATCTGGTGACTTTGGACGTCCACGAGCCGCTGCACAGCTTGTGCCATGCGCACTCGCGCATCGCTGATACCCGCATGTTCCAGGGCAGCATCGGGCACGATCGTTTTTGCCGCGTCCGTCGGGGTGGATGCCCGGAAATCGGCGACGTCATCAAGGACCGGGCGGTCGGCTTCGTGACCGATCGCAGACACTACCGGTGTGGTCAGTCCCGCCACGGCACGGATTAGTGCTTCATCGGAGAAGGGCAGGATGACTTCCTCCAGTGCGCCACCACCACGGGCCACGACGATGACATCAACTTCTGGGTGCTGGTCTAAGGTGTGCAGGGCGGCAATGACTTCTGCACTGGCCTGCGGTCCCTGCATCGCAGCGTGTACTACCTCGAATTGTGCGGCAGGCCAGCGCAGCCACACATTGCGCTGGACGTCATGCATCGCATCGGAGTCCCGTCCGGTGACCAGTCCGATGCGGTTGGGGAGCACCGGTAGCGGTTTTTTGAGTTCAACAGCAAACAGACCTTCTTCGGCCAGGGCCCGGCGCAGGCGCTCGACTCGCGCTAAGAGCTCGCCGATTCCGACCGGGCGCATGTCGTTGACGATCATGGTCAGCCGACCAGTTTTGGTGTAGAAATTTGGCTTGACCAGAGCCACCACGCGTGCGCCTTCCTTGATGGAAGGATCCAGTGTTTTGGCTGTTCGGGACCAGGCGACGACCGGGAGGGACATTTCGACGTCTATATCGCGCAGCGTCATCCAGGCGTGGCCCCGGCTGACACGATGTTCGATAAGTTGCCCCTCCACCCAGGTGGGGGAGACCCGTTCAATGTAGTGTTTGAGGTTATCCGACAGCCGCGACAGCGGCCACGGGTTGTCAGCCGTCGTGTCGGCGGCGAGTTGGGGTTGCGTGGGGCCGGGAGGCCCGGAAGTATGTTCAGACATCTGTTCCCCTACACTAGTTTTTGAACACCTTGATGATGTCACACATCGTGCATTATGAAGAGAGCGAGATTCACCGATGCGTAACTTCTTAGCCGTCGTATTAGCGATTCTGGCCGGACTGACGACGGTGTTTGGACTGGTTTCCTGGCGAGTAAGCGAATTGATCCATGATCCCGAACCCGTCCAAGAAGTTCTGGGCAGCGGTGAAGCGGCAGATGAGTTCAAAGCAGCCCTGCCCAAAGCGCTTGGCAACATGACCGTTGGAGCCACCGGGGTAGCAGCGGTTGATGATGCCATCAACACCGCGGTGACAGAAGCCAGCGGCCAGATCGTAGCAGAAGACGGGTTTGACCAGGCATGGAGCGAAAGCTTGGAATTGACCCGAGCCGAATGGGCTGATGACCTCAGCGCTCTTCGCGCGCATATGAACGCAGGCCATGCTCTTGAAGACAATTCGACGGCTGCACAGTTGGATCTTCGGTTAGATCCGATTATTGGGCTGATTGGTTCGATGATCGAAGACGCGGTATCAGGTGTGCCGGGTGTTGATGTGTCGCTAGATCTAGAATCCGACGTGGAGGCCACGGTTCCCACGTCCATCCCGCCGGTAAATTTGTTGACAGCCGAGCAGGTCGTCATGGCTGACGAGCTGATGACGCTGTGGCCGGTCATGTTAGCGCTGGCGTCAGTGCTGTTTATCATTGCGTTAGTGGTGGCTCCTGCGGGGAATCGTTGGATGGTGTGGTTGATGACCGGGCTGCTAACTGCCTTGGGTGGAGCATTGGTAAAGATCGGCTATACCGTGATGCAAAACCAACTGCGGGACCGGGTCGATGATCCCGCAGCGATGAGTCTGCTTCGCCCACTGCTGCGCGCGCTGCAAGATTGGGCAGACCCGCAGTTGATCGTGCTCATCGTGGCGGGCGTGGGTGTTGCGCTGATCGGTATCCTGGGCGGGCTGATCTCTTCGCACCGGCGCCGCTAGATGCGATAGCGCACGGCGAATTGTCCATCGGGGGCGTTGACGTGGGTATCGGGGCCGCCCGGCACGACATCGGTATTTTGAGCCGAGATGGCCCGCCAGTAGCTGCCCTGGTCGTCCGTTTGGCGGGCTACGACAAAACTAAAGATCGTTCGTCTATCGCCTGCGGTCTCTCCGTCGGGGGTAGTTTGCCCAGTGATGGTAACTCGAGCGTGCACGAGCGCATGATCGTGGCCCAACATGCGAACTTCTGTGCGTCCGACATTCATGTGTGATTGACCAAAAATATGGTCGAAACCAAACTGATGGGCCTTCTGGATTTGTTTGCGGTTGGACCACCACAGCCCGGTGACATTGACGAAATGGGCGTCTTCGACAAAGAGCTCAGCCAATGCTTCGGCATCGTGGGCATTCCAAGCCTGCTGGAAACTAGTGATGATCGACTTGGGTGACTGCCGGTTCATCGTGTTACTCCGCTTCTCTAAAGTTGGTGACCGCATCAATATCAGCCTGCAGTTCGGGTGCGGTGACATCCCGGGTGCTCTGCTGAATCGGGTCGGCAACCTGGAGGGTCTCCAGCGACGCGTCAAGTTCTTCCAACCGACGGGCCGAGGGTAAAACTCGACCTTCCAACGTGGCCATCATCGAATTAAATCGGGTCACCGTGGTATTGATGGACTTGCCTAACGAATCAATCCTGCGGCCCATGAGCCCCAACCGTTCGTAGAGTTCGCGGGCCGAGGCGAAAACGGTGCGCGCATTATCCACCAGGTTTTCTTGCTGCCATGCGTAGGCCACAGATTTCAACGTGGCCAATAATGATACCGGCGAGACGAGTGCGACACCCTGACTAAAGGAGTAGTCCAGCAACTGCGCATCGGTTTCTAATGCTGCGGCAAGATGTGATTCGGCGGGCAGGAATAACAGCACCAGGTCGGGTGTGTTATCCAGTGCAGTCCAGTATTTCTTCGTTCCTAGCTCTTTGATGTGGGCTCGCAGCGCACGTGCATGAGCTGCTTCGTATTCGGCACGCCGACGCTGGGATTCTTCTGACCCGTCATCGTCTAACTCGGCGGCCTGCAGCATGGCAGACATAGGTGCCTTGGCGTCTACGATCAATGTCTTGCCACCGGGCAGATGAACGAGCATGTCGGGACGAAACACCTCGCCGTCGCGTTCGGGGGTGTTGACCGTAAAGCTCACTTGTTCTTCGAAATCGGTGTGCTCCAGCATGCCCGCGGCTTCGACGATACGCCGCAGTTGCACCTCACCCCAGTGCCCGCGTGCCGAGGAGGACCGCAAGCTCGCGACGAGCTTGTGGGTATTTTCTAACAGGGCGGCATCGGTGGCATGCGCGGTGCGAAGCTGCTGTGATAGCTGACCGTATTGCTGACCTCGGTCCCGTTCAAGTTGGGCAACTTGGCCGCCCAGCTGTTCCAGTTGCTGGGAGAGTGGGCCCAACATATGGACGATTTGTTGGTTCGATTGAAACTGCTGGCGATCTTCGGATCGTTGTCGCTCGAGCAGGTCAGCTCGGGTTTGAGCTGTTGCTAATTGCTCTCGCAGGGCCGCTTCCTGGCTCGGTGTCCCCGCCCCAGCGGTACGACGGCCTACCACAAAGCCGACCCCGAAAAAGACCACAGCCACCACAATGCACAGCACAATCGCCATCGAAATCTCCATACTCTCACCATGGCACATCGCGTGGACATGATAAGCATTTTGGGACCTGCATGACCGGGCCACCTTCGAAGTATCCGCCTGGTTGCGGGAGCGAAGCGACGTGACAGAATGTAACCGAGATTACAGTCGAAGCGAATGGAGTCGCAGTGTCATCTTACATAATGAGTAACAAGACCGTGCTCATCTCGGGCGGAAGCCGAGGCATCGGTCTGTCGATTGCAAAACGCTTGGCCGCAGATGGCGCCAATGTGGTGCTGTTGGCAAAGACCGCAGAGCCGCATCCGAAACTACCGGGCACCGTGTATACCGCAGCCGAAGAGATCCGCGAAGCAGGCGGCCAGGCCCTGCCGGTGGTCGGAGATGTGCGAGTGGAAGACGACGTTCAGGCAGCCGTCAAAGCAGCGAATGCCACCTTCGGTGGTATCGACATCGTGGTGAATAACGCCTCGGCTATCAACCTCGAAGCTGCCGAGAACATCGAGATGAAACGCTACGACTTGATGCAGGACGTTAATGCTCGCGGCACCTTCTTGCTGACTCGCAGCGCGTTGCCCTCACTCAAGGCCTCGTCTGATCCGCGGATTTTGAGTTTGTCCCCGCCATTGAACCTGTCCCCGAAATGGTTGGGCGCAGCCCCGGCCTACATGATGGCCAAATACAGCATGAGCTTGGCTGCTTTGGGCATCGGAGCCCAGGCCAACATCTCGGCGACCTGTCTGTGGCCCAAAACCACCATTCAGACGGCTGCAGTGCAGTATGCGCTAGGTGGTACTACGATGTATGAGCGCTCGCGCACACCAGAGGTCTATTCGGATGCCGCCTATGCGGTGCTGACCGCCGAGCCGAATAAGTATGCAGGTCAGACCGTTTTATGTGAAGACGTCCTTGAAGACGCTGGCGTGACCGATTTTGCCAAGTATTCACCCGGAGTCGACCCCGCTGATTTGGAGCCGGATATTTTCGTGGACTAACCAGCCGGTAGGGTTGGTGAGGATAACGGCGTGGAACCACCGAGCCGAAGGAGGCGCTGATGCGGGAACTCACGCTTGCCACCCTGGGCGAGACTGTGCAGCAACATGACACCGTGATCGTAGACTTTTGGGCACCCTGGTGCACCACCTGCGCACGCTTTAGTCCAATCTTTTCGGATGTCGCTGAGCGCTTCGATGACGTGGTTTTTGCCACCGTCAATACCGACGCAGAACAAGATTTGGCAGCGATCATGGGAATCCGTTCGTTGCCCACGGTCGTGGCGTTTCGTGATGGCAAACATGTTTTTGCAAAGGCCGGTGTGACCACCCGGCGTCAATTGACCGAGATCGTCGGGCAAATTCGGGACCTACAACCCGACCACGAAGACTCGTGAGAGGGTTGGAGGGGTTATCCACAATCTGAACTAAACGTCCGGCAGGCTCGCAGTCTGCCTGCCAGACTCTTGTGCAACAGCAAAATACCGATGGCACAGGAGCATACATGTTTGATGAAGTCGTAGACCTCAGCTTCCGAGGGTTCAGCCGGCGTGAGAAAACCATCATCAGGCAAGACGTCAAGCGATTCGAGAAGATCGGTCGTGACCACGGCTGTACCCTGCTCGACGAATTCGTCGAGTACGTGGCAGAGCGTACCAAGCGCGACGACGAAGGGTACCTGACCCAGAAATCGTTTATCCTATTCCGCGGGTTGGGCGCATATTTCGGCGATCAACTCATCCGTCACACGATGATGGGCAGGTTCGCTTGCGACGTTCGCGTCCACGGTTCAAACAACGACACGATGACTGTGATGGCTCAAGCGAACCCGGGATGGCTGGTGTCTGATGTCATGCTGGACCAACACGTCATTGTGCCGTATCTTATGACCGAGCATGTCTTTCCCACCGGCTGGGCGCCTTCTCTCGATGATATTTTCGACCAGCTCATCGACTGGAACCATGGGTACCTGAGCAAAGATGAACTCGAGACTTCTTGCGTGTTCGGAGAAGATCCTGAACCCGTCAGCTTCTATGCTGCCTAAGCGCCGGGCACAGCTACCAAGCTGCTGCGACCCTGGTGGGACGGGGCTAGACTGCAAGAGATACCTTGTCAATGATGCTGCTCGAACTGAGAGGCACAATGTCCCACCACGACCACCATAATGTCGACACGCATGACCATGCAGCCCACGGCCACGACGATGATCACGAGGGACATGCCCATCACGGGCATGGTGACCATGGCGATCACGTAGCGCAGTTTCGATCCCTGTTCTGGATCAACCTGATCATTGGGATTCCGGTTGTTATCTTTTCGCCAATGTTCGCTCAGATGTTCGGGTACACCGTACCAGGGTGGGCGACGTGGATCTCCCCGGTGCTGGGGACCGTCATGTACGTCTGGGGTGGTAAACCGTTCCTGACCGGAGCGGTTGGCGAAATCAAATCCCGTGCTCCGGGCATGATGCTGCTGATCTCGCTGGGTATCAGTGTGGCATTCTTTGCCTCCTGGGCTGCCACACTCGGACTCGTAGACCCCGAACTGGAATTCTGGTGGGAACTGGCCTTGCTCGTGGTCATCATGCTGCTGGGCCACTGGATTGAGATGCGCTCCCTGGAACAGACCAGCTCTGCATTGGACTCGCTAGCAGCGCTGCTGCCTGATGAGGCCGAACGGGTCGAAGGTGACGAAATCGTCACGGTCAGCCCTGATGAGCTGCAGGTCGGCGATGTTGTCATCGTCCGTCCGGGCGCCAGCGTCCCCGCCGACGGCGAAATCGTCGATGGTCAAGCAGCCATGGACGAATCGATGATTACCGGTGAATCTCGACCGGTGACCCGGGGCGTGGGCCAACACGTCACCGCCGGCACAGTCGCTACCGACTCTGGGCTACGTGTACATGTGACAGCCATCGGGGATGAAACCGCACTGGCTGGCATCCAGCGACTGGTCGACGAAGCACAAAGCTCCTCATCGAAAGCGCAACGTCTCGCAGACAAAGCCGCAGCGCTGCTTTTTTGGTACGCACTGGCTGCCGCCGTCGTGACCGCCATCGTCTGGGCAATCGTCGGCGGTCCTGACGATGCCATCGAACGCGTCATCACCGTATTGGTGATTGCCTGTCCACACGCCCTCGGTCTAGCCATCCCGCTGGTCGTGTCGATCGCCACGGAGCGTGCGGCGCGCGGCGGGGTGCTCATTAAAGATCGTCTTGCACTAGAATCAATGCGGCAGGTCGATACCGTACTCTTCGATAAAACCGGCACCCTCACCAAAGGTGACCCGACCGTCACGGCGATCGAACCGATCTCCGGGCTGAGCGAAAACGAGGTTCTGACGCTAGCCGCAGCGGCAGAGTCTGCCAGTGAACACCCTCTAGCCAAAGCCATCATCGGTGCCGCGGAACGACGTGAACTTCGCCTGTCGGAACCCACGGATTTCTCATCGTCTCCTGCTGTTGGTGTGACCGCAACAATACAAGGCCAACAAGTTCGCGTTGGCGGACCCTACATGTTAGAAGAGCTCGGTGAGCCAGAGTTACCCATCGCAGAACAGTGGAGGCGTGACGGAGCAATCATCTTGCATGTGGTTCGAGACCATGTAGTGATTGGCGCCTTGAAGCTGGCAGATGAGATTCGCCCCGAATCCTATGAAGCCGTCGAAGCGTTACACCACCTGGGTATTGAAGTCGTGATGATCACCGGTGATGCGGAAGCCGTCGCCAATGACGTTGGGCGCCAACTTGGCATTGATCGTATTTTTGCCGGGGTACGTCCGGAGGATAAATCCGCGAAAGTGGCCCAACTGCAAGATGAAGGTAAACGCGTTGCCATGGTTGGCGACGGAGTCAATGATGCTCCAGCCCTAGCACAAGCTGATGTCGGGATTGCGATCGGTGCGGGAACGGATGTGGCAATTGCCTCAGCCGGTGTGATACTTGCCAGCTCGGATCCGCGATCGGTCCTGTCAGTCATCCAATTGTCGCGGGCAGCATATCGTAAGATGCAGCAGAACCTCTGGTGGGCTGCAGGGTACAACTTACTGGCCGTCCCGCTGGCTGCAGGGGTATTAGCACCAATTGGATTCGTGCTGCCGATGTCGGTGGGGGCCATACTGATGTCCCTGTCTACCGTCATTGTCGCGCTGAATGCCCAACTGTTGCGGCGTATCGACCTACGGCCCGAAGCCAGCACGAAGGCAGCACTGGAGACTGCGCGAAGCTAACCGGTGATTAGGTCAGCGAACGAATCGCCGGGCTTTGCTCTGCAACATCCTCGACGGTTGCGATGATCAGGGCCTGCATTGCTTCAGCAGCGCTACTGAGGTTGATATCTTTGCGATGTGCCAGCGCAATAGTGCGGGTCAGTGCTGGTTGGGTCAGCCGGCGAGACGCTAGACCAGGACGATCCAACAGTACGGTAGCTGGCACGACGGCCACCCCGATCCCGCGCTCCACGAAGCGAAGGACCGCATCCATCTCAGCGCCCTCAATCACCACGTTCGGAGACAGCTCATGATGCCGATAGGCGTCCATAGTGGCGGCTCTCAAATCGTAACTGTCCGAAAAGACAATCTGCGGCAGCTTGGCTAACTGGCTCAATTTGAGCTCTTCACCGTACTCATCAAACTGCTGCTCTTGGGCTGAAATCACAACGAGTTCCTCGAACAGCAACGGCACGTGTTCGAGCGATTCGGCAGATGAGGGGTCGTGTTCGGACGCAACGACGAGCGCCAGATCGAGTGTCCCACCAACTAACTCGTTGAGTAACTGGTGTGAGCCCGATTCTCTGAGGTGGAGCTCCACACCGGGGTAGTGCTGGTTGTATGGCCCAAGTACCTCTGCCACCACCGAGACACACATGCTCGGGGGAGCACCAAGACGCACCCGTCCGCGGCGCAGGCCCGAAAGCTCCTGCATCTGAAAATGAATATGCTCAGCATCCGCAATCATTCGAGAGGCAATCGGCAAAAGCGTCTCGCCTGCGGCAGTCAACGTGACATTCCCCCGAGCGCGATTAAAGAGTTCCAAACCCAACTCTGCTTCCAGCGTGGCGATGTGCCGACTCAACGTCGGTTGAGCCACGTGCAATTCCGCGGCTGCGTTGGTGAAATGCCCGGTTTTAGCGACCATCAAAAAACTCCGCAATTGCTCAAGATTCATATCGATAGCATATCGCTATCGTGACGAGTCGGATAATTCATTGGACTGATCAATAATGTGCTTTATACCGTGAAGCCATGATCAAACGCAGACTTCAAGAACACCAAATTGCAACCAGTGTCCTGGTCATCGGGACCGGTGGGTCAGGGCTCAGAGCGGCTATTGAACTCGCCGAAAATGGTGTAGACGTCACTGCCGTGGGAAAACGCCCACGCCACGATGCGCACACCGCGCTCGCAGCCGGCGGTATCAACGCCGCGCTGGGCACCATGGATGCCGAAGACAGCTGGCAACAACACGCGGCTGACACCATCAAAGAAAGCTACTACCTCGCTGACCCACGGACTGTAGAAATCGTCGCGAAGGGCGCAGCCGAAGGCATTGCCGATCTCGAACGATACGGCATGGGATTTGCTCGTGAAGACGACGGTCGAATTTCCCAACGATTCTTCGGTGCCCACAGCTTTCGCCGGACCGCCTTTGCCGGAGATTACACAGGTCTAGAAATCCAGCGCAGCCTGGTGCGTCGAAGCGAAGCACTTGCTATCCCTATTCTCGACACCGTGTACATCACCGACATTTTGACCAGTGACAACCAAGTATTCGGCGCCTATGGGTTCGACTTGAACAACGGTACTCGGTACCTCATCCACGCCGACGCCGTGATCCTGGCGGCGGGTGGACACAACCGTATCTGGCGCCGTACCTCTTCTCGGCGAGATGAGAACACCGGAGACTCTTTCCGTCTAGCAGTCGAAGCGGGTGCCAGACTCCGAGACCCAGAACTGGTGCAGTTCCACCCCTCGGGCATCATTGAACCAGAACATGCGGCAGGCACGCTTATTTCAGAAGCGGCCCGGGGCGAAGGCGGTATCCTGCGCAACGCCCTCGGCGAGCGCTTTATGGAACGCTACGACCCGGAACGCATGGAACTCTCGACCCGCGATCGGGTTGCATTGGCGGCCTATACCGAGATTCAGGAAGGCCGTGGTACCGAAAACGGGGGAGTCTGGCTAGATGTCTCGCACTTACCACGTCAGACCATCATGGAACGCTTGCCGCGCGTTTATCAGACCATGATTGAAGTCCAGATGCTGGATATCACACGAGAAGCAATCGAGATCGCACCGACAGCACACTATTCAATGGGTGGGGTGTGGGTGAATCCTGACGATCACTCAACCGACGTTGACGGCCTCTACGCAATCGGTGAAGCCTCAAGCGGCCTTCACGGTGCGAACCGGTTAGGTGGGAACTCACTGATCGAATTGCTAGTGTTTGGACGCATCGTGGGACAAGCCGCAGCAGAATATTCGGCCAACCTGGGCGCACAAACTCGCTCAGCGCATGCCGTTGATGCCGCGCGCGGCGAACTCGAACGACTCTTAGCTGCTGATGGTCCCGAAAATGTGCGTGCATTGCAGCGCGCTATTCGAAATATGATGACCGACCACGCCGGCGTCGTGCGTTCGGAAGAAGGACTCAATGAAGGACTGCGACAGCTGGATGAAATAGAAGAGCGGATGGGAGAGCTGGGAATCCACCCGGATATTGCCGGCTACCAAGATCTGGCCCACGCCTATGATCTGAAATCATCCGCCCTGGCGGCACGAGCAACGTTAGAGGCGGCACTTGAACGGCGCGAGACCCGCGGTGCACACAACCGCAGTGATTACCCCCAAATGGACCCGGAGCTGCAAGTCAATCTCGTGTGGTCTCCTGAGACCGGCGTGACGAAAGAGGAGATCGCACCGATCCCGGAGGAGATCAGTGAGCTGATCCGTGAGGTCAGTGACGAAGGAAAACTCGTCGAATAAGCTGCTAGACCCGGTGGCTTGGGCGCTGTAACTAAGCCACCGGGTGCCGGGTTTCCGCTAAAAGTTCAAAATCGACCACAGCCAAGCCTGGACCTATTCCAGCGGGTAGAGTAGTGGCCGTGTCTTTATCAATAGGTTTTGTCGGGCTGCCCAATGTGGGTAAGTCAACGTTATTTAATGCCATCACCCGCCAGACGGTTCTGGCCGCCAACTACCCGTTCGCGACGATTGAACCAAACGTCGGGATCGTCAATCTTCCTGACGAACGTCTGGACAAACTCGCAGAGATCTTTGGTTCACAAAAGATCTTGCCGGCTACCGTCTCGTTTGTCGACATTGCCGGCATTGTTAAAGGCGCATCCGAAGGTGAGGGCCTCGGCAACCAGTTTTTGGCGAACATCCGGGAATCCTCTGCAATCGCACAGGTCGTTCGCGTTTTTGAAGATTCCGACGTTATGCACGTCGACGGCAAGATTGATCCTGCATCGGACATGGAAACGATCAATACCGAACTGATCCTAGCCGACATGCAGACCTTGGAACGTGCCATCCCGCGCGTTGAAAAAGAAGTCAAAGGCAAAAAGACCGATAAAGAGGTTTTAGATGCCATGCAAGCCGCCCAGAGTGTGCTGGAACGCGGTGACACCATTTTTTCGTCAGTTGACTCCGACAAACTCGAGATGGAGCACCTGCAGGAACTTAACCTGCTAACCGCTAAACCTTTCATTTATGTATTCAACTCTGACGACACAGTTCTGGAGGACGAAGCCAAGCAGCAAGAGCTCCGTGAGCTGGTCGCACCGGCACAGGCCGTATTCCTCGACGCACAGTTCGAAGCCGAACTTGTAGAACTGTCGGAAGAAGAAGCTCAAGAAATGCTCGAAATGGCAGGCCGCGAAGAGTCCGGTATGGATCAGCTCGCACGGGTTGGCTTCGAAACACTTGGCCTGCAGACCTACATGACCGCCGGTCCTAAAGAGGCTCGCGCCTGGACTATCCACAAGGGTGATACCGCACCAGAGGCTGCCGGGGTCATTCACACTGACTTTCAACGTGGTTTTATTCGCGCTGAAGTCGTCTCTTTCGATGATCTTGTCGCAGCTGGCTCGATGGCAGAGGCCAAGGCCCAGGGCAAGGTCCGACTCGAGGGCAAAGACTACCTCATGCAGGATGGGGATGTCGTCGAATTCCGCTTCAATGTTTAACGGTATCCGTTCCTGGCTTTATAGTGAACGCGAAGGTAAGGGTCAACCTCTTGCAGTGCGTGGCTGTATACGACGCAATTAACAGATCTAAGGTTTCGCGCTCATGATCTGTGGTGTGAGCCGCTTGCTCAATATAACCTGACTTGCACAAGTTAGGGCTGATTTTCGGATTAGGGCTGGTATCGTGCCTGGTCAGAGGGTTTTCGGTTTTTATTTTGGGGCACTAATGGGCGGGTTACGATGGGGGCATGGGCCTATTTTTGC
>Ga0209487_1000062_pt1 | contig 98330 bp, 100 predicted proteins | sample Poulit2012_FD_187524 | JGI IMG/M metagenome (GOLD analysis project Ga0209487, IMG submission 187524) | Agricultural soil microbial communities from Georgia to study Nitrogen management - Poultry litter 2012 (SPAdes) (version 2) | ecosystem: Environmental > Terrestrial > Soil > Agricultural land...
TGGAAGAAGCGCGCGAAGTGGTTCTCAACCCGCTGCAGATGACGGCCACGGACAGCCGCGGACAGACCCGCACTGCGGTCGCCATCAACGAAGTCGCGCTGCTGCGCCAGACCAACCAGGCCGCCCATATTCGCATTCTGGTCAACGGCCGCGAGCGGGTCAGCCAGCTGGTGGCCGATGGTGTCATGGTGGCAACGGCGGCCGGGTCAACCGCCTACAACCTGTCGGCCCACGGGCCCATTCTTCCCTTGGGCACCGAGGCGGTGGTGCTGACGCCAATCAGTCCGTTTCGCCCGCGCCGCTGGCAGGGCGCCATACTGCCGGCGTCGGCGCAGGTGCGTTTCGAGGTTTTGCAGCATCAGCGCAGGCCGGTCAGCGCCACCGCCGACTACGACGAGGTGCGCGATATCGTGGCGGTTGACATTCACCAGCACTACGGCATTTCTCATCGCCTGCTCTTTGACCCCGAGCACTCGCTTGAAGAACGGATACTGTCAGAGCAGTTCCTGTAGCTTTTTCGGCCTGGAAAAACAAAAGCACCGCCGGGCGGAGCCTGGCGGTGCCTGCGGTGCGAAAGCCGTATTGAATTTGGAGGCTTTAGCGCCTGCCCTTTTTCTCGCGCAGCTCGCTGGCGCGCTGAATGATTTCCTCGCCGCTCATGCCGTCCAGGGTCAGGTAGAGGTTGGAAAGCCCCTGCCAGGCCGCGGTGTCATAGGTGCTCAGGTAGCGCAGGGCCGAGTCCAGGTTGTTGAACTCTTCCTTTGAGCTGTCGGCCGCAATCATTTCCAGGCTGTCCCTGAAAGCTTCGGGCGATGAGCCGTCAACGGGAATGGTCAGCCCAAAACCTTCTCCTTCACCCGCTTCGCCTTCAAGCCTGGGAATGCGCCTGGAGGCATCTTCACCGCTGGCGCGCGAGCGGCTGGTGTCGCGTTCGCTCATCAGGGCCGAGCGGTCCTGGCGTTCGCTGCGGCGAACCACGTTTCTGTTTGATTGGGTTTGCTCGGCAGCAGCCTGCGCTGAAGCGTCGGATTCCGGCGGGTCATCCTGGCCACAGCCACCAACCAGAAATGCAATACCGAGAATGAACGCTAGTTTTTTCATGAAGGTCTCCAACTGATTTCAACAGATTTGATGATTGATGCGGTCGCTTACATTGATTTGATTGTCAAAAGCCGGTCTGGTTCCTGCCGGACAAGCGGCTTTGCGCACAAAATTGCGCGGGTTCGCGCCGGTTGCCGGCGCTCGCTGCGATGTTTTGACGAGCGGCTATTCTAACCATGGGCGAAAAAATTTCACAGATTGACAGCCGGTTCGGGATTTATCCGGCTGCGCCGGGCTGACAGCGGGCAACCAGCCGGCGCAGTTTTTCCATGCCGTCCAGAAGGCGGGGGCCGGGACGGGCTAGCCATTGCTCACTGAGCGGAAAGATGCGGTTTCCGGCAATGGCCGGAACCTGCTGCCAGCCTTCGCGGCGGCGCACCACGTGGGCGTGGTATTTGTCTTCCGAAACCCCGCACCAGCTCATGATGACCGCCTGTGGCTCCCTGCGAAGGGCGTCGTCAGCTTCGACAATCAGGCTTTCGGCCGGTTCGTTTTCCCACGGATTGCGCGCACCCGCCAGGCGCAGCATTTCGTTGACCCAGGAATCGCGACCGGGAACGATGACCGGCTTGGGCCACCACTCCACCAGAACGGGCAGCAGGTTTTCATCGCCGGCCGGAGTTTGCTCCAGCTCGGCATCAAACCGCCCGGCCAGCCTTTCGGCCGCTGCGGCTGCATCAATGGCCTGCCCAATGCGCCGAATGTCGGCGGCCACGTCCGCCAGGCCGTGCGGCTGTGTAACCAGCAGCGGAAGGTTGGCCGCCTGCATCTTTTCCAGGCATTTTTCATGACCGGGCACGGTCAGGGAGGTGATGACCAGGTCCGGCTCAAGTGCCCTGATTTTTTCGACATCAACGTCCAGGTCGGGGCCGATGCGGGGCAGGGCGCTGACCACTTCGGGCGGATGGTCGGAGTGTTCATCAACGCCCACCAGCCAGTCGCCGCGCCCCAGGGCGCAGACAATTTCGGTGTTGGAGCAGGTGTGGGCAACCAGGCGCATAACGGTCACAGGCGCCCGGCTGCCGTCAGTTCAGGTGCGGGTCGCCGAATCAATCGATGACACCCAGACGCTTGCCAACCCGGGTAAACGCGTCAACCGCCTGCTCCAGATGTTCGCGCGTGTGGGCAGCGGAAATCTGGGTGCGAATGCGTGCCTCGCCCTGTGGAACCACCGGATAGAAAAAGCCGATGACGTAAATGCCTTCGTCCAGCAGCTCGTCGGCCATCTTCTGGGCCAGCGGGGCGTCGTGCAGCATGACGGGCACAATGGGATGCTCGCCCGGCAGAATCTCAAATCCGGCATCGGTCATGGCCTGGCGGAAAAAGCGCGTGTTTTCATCCACCTTGTCGCGCAGGGCGCTGGACTCGCCCATCATTTCAAACACCTTGAGCGTGGCCGACACCAGGTGGGGGGCCAGCGAGTTTGAGAACAGGTAGGGGCGCGAACGCTGGCGCAGCATGTCGACAATTGGCTGGCTGGCCACGGTAAAGCCGCCCATGCCGCCGCCCAGTGCCTTGCCCAGGGTGGACGTGAAGATATCCACCCTGTCCATTACGCCGTGGTGCTCGGCCGAGCCGCGCCCGGTGGGGCCGAAGAACCCGGTGGCGTGGGCATCGTCGACCATGACCAGAGCATTGTACTTTTCAGCCAGCGCGGTGATTTCGTCCAGCTTGGCCACATAGCCGTCCATGGAAAAAACCCCGTCGGTGGCAATCATGCGGGTGCGCTTGTTCTGTGTTTTTTTGAGGATGTCTTCCAGCTGGTCCATGTCGGAATTGGCAAAGCGGTGGCGCTCGGCCTTGCACAGACGAATGCCGTCAATGATGGAGGCGTGATTGAGCTGGTCTGAAATGATGGCGTCGCGGTCATCTAGCAGGGGCTGAAACAGGCCGCCGTTGGCGTCGAAGCACGAGGCGTACAGAATGGCATCATCCTTGCCGAAATAATCGGCGATGGTCTGTTCCAGCTTTTTGTGCAGATCCTGGGTGCCGCAGATAAAGCGCACCGAAGCCAGCCCGAAGCCGTAGTCGTCCAGCCCCTGGCGGGCAGCGGCCATGACTTCGGGGTTGTCGGCCAGGCCCAGGTAGTTGTTGGCGCAGAAGTTGAGCACCCGGCCGCCTTCGCGAGTCTCGATCTCCACCCGCTGCGGGGTGGTAATGGAGCGCTCGCGCTTGTACAGGCCTTCGGATTCAATCTGCTGCAGCTCCTCGCGCAGCCTTTTCAATGTTGCAGGATCGTTCATGTTCGCTCTCTCAAATCAAATTTCAGAAATCGGAAAGGGCCCGCACCTCAGGCCTGCGGCTCAACCTCGCCGGTCCAGTCGCACACCACCTTGCCGCACTGGCCCGAGGCCATCAGCTCAAAGCCCTTTTCAAAATCATCAATGGCAATGTGGTGGGTCAGCACCTTGTGCAGGGGGAAACCCGTCAGCACCATCTGGGTGGTCTTGTACCAGGTTTCGTACATGCGGCGGCCATAAATGCCGTGTATTTCCAGGCCCTTGAAAATAACCTGGTCCCAGTCGACGCCGGCATTTTTGGGCAACAGGCCCAGCAGGGCCACGCGCCCGCCGTGGTACATCAAATCGAGCAGGTCGCCGAAGGCCTGCGGGTTGCCCGACATTTCCATGGCCACATCAAACCCGTCTATGCCCAGTTCACCGCGCACGTCGAGCAGGTTTTCATTTTTGACATTGACCGTGCGCGTGGCGCCCATGTCGCGCGCCAGCTGCAGCCGATAGTCGTTGACGTCGCTGATGACCACGTGGCGCGCACCCACGTGCCGGGCAATGCCGGCAGCCATGATGCCTATGGGGCCGGCACCCGTGATCAGAACATCCTCGCCGACCAGATCAAACTGCAGGGCACAGTGGGCCGCGTTTCCGAACGGATCGAAAAAAGCGGCCAGCTCCGGCGCAATGCGATCGGGGATGGGCCACAGATTGCTGGCGGGAACCACAACGTATTCGGCAAAGCCGCCGTTGCGGTTGACGCCTATGCCTTTGGTATTGGGGCACAGATGAGGCTTGCCGGCCCTGCAGTTGCGGCACATGCCGCACACCACGTGGCCTTCGGCCGACACCCGCTGGCCTTCGGTGTAGTTGCTGACACCTGGCCCCAGCTCAACGATGCGGCCGACAAACTCGTGGCCGATGACCAGCGGGGGCTGAATGGTCCGCTGTGACCATTCATCCCATTGATGGATATGCAGGTCTGTGCCGCATATGGAGGTTTTTTCCGTCTTGATGAGTACTTCGTTGGCGCCGGGTCTTGGAACAGGGACTTCCTGCAGTTCCAGCCCCGGTGCGGCAGTGGGTTTGACCAGCGCGCGCATCCGGCTTGTCATGTTGTTCTCCGCAGGGAATGATCGCCCCATTATAAAAGTTTGGCGGCAGGCGGGGGCGTAACCGTAAAAAGGCGGCTGCCCGCGTCGCTTAAAGTCGGGCCGGCGGCTATACAATAGCTCCAATGAGCAGGGTAAAAACCACTTACGTATGCAATGAATGCGGGGCCAGCTCGCCCAAATGGGCGGGCCAGTGCGTGGACTGCAAGGCCTGGAACACGCTGGAGGAAAACGTGTCCCGCCCCGCAGCCGCGCGCGGCCCGGCCGGGCGCGGCAATTGGACCGGAACCGCCTCGGCCAGCGTCACCAGCCTGGCCGATGTTCCGGCCGAGTCGACTGCCTCCAGGCTGTCATCGGGGCTGAGCGAGCTCGACCGCGTGCTGGGCGGCGGGCTGGTGCCCGGCTCGGTGGTGCTGCTTGGCGGGGATCCGGGCATCGGCAAGTCCACGCTGCTGCTGCAGGCCCAGGACGCCATCGCCGAAAAACACGGCAGCCTGTATGTCACCGGCGAGGAGTCGGCCGCCCAGGTGGCCATGCGCGCCCGGCGACTTGATCTGAATCCCGGGCGTCTTGACTGCCTGACCGAAACCAGCCTGGAAGTCATTCTTGCCACCGCCGCGCAGCGCAAGCCGGCGTTTCTGGTCATTGATTCCATTCAGACCCTGTGGACCGAGGCGCTGACATCGGCGCCGGGCGCTGTCGCCCAGGTGCGCGAATGTGCCGCCCGCCTGGTGCAGTACGCCAAGCAGACCGGCTGCGCGGTGGTGCTGGTCGGGCACGTTACCAAGGAAGGCGCGCTGGCCGGGCCGCGCGTGCTGGAGCACATGGTGGACGCCGTTTTGTATTTTGAGTCCGACTCGGGCAGCCGCTACAGGCTGATCAGGGCCGTCAAGAACCGCTTTGGCGCCGCCAACGAGCTGGGTGTATTTGCCATGACGGGCAAGGGGCTGCGCGCGGTGGCCAACCCGTCGGCCATTTTTCTGTCGGGCCAGTCGGACCCCGCACCTGGCAGCTGTGTGCTGGTAACCCGCGAAGGCACGCGCCCGCTGATGGTTGAAGTGCAGGCGCTGGTGGCGCCATCCAATCTGTCCAATCCGCGCCGCGTGGCGGTGGGCATAGACCACAATCGGCTGGCCATGCTGCTGGCGGTCATGAACCGCCATGCCGGCATTGCCATTGGTGACCAGGATATTTTCGTGAACGTGGCCGGCGGTCTGCGTGTAACCGAAACAGCCAGCGATCTGGCCATTGCGCTGGCGCTCAAGTCCTCATTGCGCGAAAAGCCGCTCCCGGGCGGGCTGGTGGCCTTTGGTGAAGTGGGCCTGGCCGGAGAGCTCAGGCCGGTTTACAACGGCGAGGAGCGTTTGCGCGAAGCCGCCGGCCAGGGCTTTGATCAGGCGCTGGTGCCCGAAGCCAACACGCGCGGCGTGCGTGCCCGCATCATGCTGCGCGGTTTCAAAACGCTTGCCGATGCGCTGGCCGCTGTCTGAACAGGGTAAACTGTTCATCAGTTATTCAGCCGCTTGCGGCCATTGTCAGCAAGACTTCAGAAATATCCCAGGAGGCTCGTTCATGCACCGGTTTTATTCTGTTGCGGCCCTGGCCGTTACCTTCATTCTGGCAGCCTGTGTCACCATCAACGTCTATTTTCCGGAAGCAGCGGCCGAGCGCGCTGCCGACCGCTTCATACGCGACGTGCTGGGTGAAGAGGAGCTGCCTCCGGCGCCTTCCGGAAGCGGAATGGCGGCCAACGGGTCCTGGTGGCTGGCGCTTTCCCCCATTGGCACGGCCCATGCGCAAAGCCCCGACATCGACATTGACACCCCGCAGATCCGCGCCATCAAGGACCGCATGACCGAGCGCCAGCGCCAGCATCTTGCCGGCTGGTTTGATGCCGGCGCCATTGGCTTTGCAAACGACGGCCTGGTGGAAATTCGCGACCGGACCGCTGTGGGGCTGGCCGAGCGGCGCGAGCTTGAAAAAGTGGTCAAGGAAGAAAATTCCGACCGCAGCGCCGTCTACCGCGAAATAGCCGTTGCCAACGGCCACCCGGAGTGGGAGTCGGACATTCGCGAAACCTTTGGACGGCAGTGGGTCGCCAACGCGAAATCCGGCTGGTATTACCAGGATGACAGCGGCAGCTGGGTCCAAAAGTAGACAACTGATCCGCACACCAGCAAGGCAATAGCGAACCTATGGCACGAAAGCGACGGCGCCTGCCAACCGAGCCCGTTTCCCTTGAGATTACCGACTTGTCGCATGATGGACGGGGCGTGGGCCACCACAACGACAAGGCGGTGTTTGTGCGCGGGGCCCTGCCCGGTGAAACCGTTGCTGCGCGCCTGACCGGCCGCCATCGCCGCTTTGACGAGGCGCTGTGCGAAGAGGTTACCAACCCTTCGCCCGACCGGGTGGAGCCGCCGTGTCCCTGGTTTGAGCGCTGCGGCGGCTGTGCCCTGCAGCACCTGGAAGCCGGCGCCCAGCTTAAATGGAAGCACAAGCGGCTGGTGGACAACCTTGAACGCATTGGCGGCGTGGCGCCGGAGCAGTGGTGGACGCCGATCTCATCAGACCCCTGGCACTACCGTCGCCGCAGCCGCTTGAGCGTTCGCCAGGTGCGCGCCAAGTGCAGGGTGCTGGTTGGCTTTCGCGAACCGCGCGGACGCTATGTGGCCGATATTGAGGACTGCCGCGTTTTGCATCCGGTTTTTGGCGAGCGGCTGATGGAGCTGTCGAATTTGATGGGCCAGCTGTCGATTGCCGATTCCATTCCGCAGATCGAAACCGCCAACGGCGATGATTCGGCAGCCATGATTGTTCGCCACATGGAGCCGTTCTCGACCGATGACCTTGTGCTGCTCAAGCGCTGGTCCGACGATAATGGCATTGCCATTTACCTGCAGCCCAAGGGGCCGGACACGGTTCACCTTTTGTGGCCGCAGAACCATCAGTTGAACTATAGGCTGGATGAGTTTGATTTGACAATGAATTTCAGCCCGCAGCACTTTATTCAGGTCAATGCAAAAATCAACCGGGCGCTGGTAAGCCGGGCCGTGGAGCTTATGGCCCTGGAAGCCGATGACCGGGTTCTCGACCTGTTTTGCGGGCTGGGCAACTTCACCCTGCCGCTGGCAACCCGGGCCGGACGGGTGACCGGCGTGGAAGGCGAGCCGGCCCTGATTGAAGCGGCCAGAAAAAATGCTGAGCATAACGGCATTGACAATGCTGACTGGGCCGTTGCCGACCTGACGGCCGATGTGTCGAACCAGGAGTGGTACCGCGCCGGCTTTGATGCCGTACTGATTGATCCGCCGCGCAGCGGCGCCCTCGAGGTTCTGCCGGTTATTGCCAGCTCGGGCGCCCGCCGCGTGGTATACGTGTCGTGCAACCCCGCCACCCTGGCGCGCGATGCCGGCGAGCTGGTCGACCGCCACGGCTTCAGGCTGTCCGGCGCCGGCATTGCCGACATGTTTCCCCATACGGCCCACACCGAATCAATTGCACTGTTTGAGCGTCCATGAGTACTGAAGAAATTCCGCTGGGCCCGCTGGTTGTCGGCATTGACGGCCTTGAGCTGAACGATGAAAACAGGGCGGTGCTGATGCACCCGGCCGTTGGCGGCGTCATTTTGTTTTCCAGAAACTACCAGTCACCAGGCCAGCTCAGGGCGCTGACTGCCGAAATCAGATCGCTGCGGTCGCCGCGACTGCTGATTGCAGTCGACCAGGAGGGCGGCCGGGTGCAGCGTTTCAGGGCCGGCTTCACGCCGCTGCCGCCCCCCGCTGTGCTGGGGCGCTGGCATGAACGCCAGCCGGACCGGGCCCGGGACCTGGCCTACCGGCACGGCCGCGTCATGGCGGCCGAAGTGCTGGGCCACGGCGTTGATATCAGCTTTGCGCCGGTGCTGGATCTTGGCCGCGGCAATGCCGCCATCGGCGACCGGGCCTTTTCGCCCGATCCCGATGTGATCGCCGACCTGGGGGCCTGGTACCTGGCCGGCATGAAAGATGCCGGCATGCGCACCTGCGGCAAGCATTTTCCCGGGCACGGCTCGGTGGCGGCCGATACCCACCACGGCGTTGTGACCGACGACAGGGAAATCGAGGCGATGGCACCCGATCTGTCCGCCTTCCGCCAGCTGTCGGAACGGCTCGACAGCATCATGATGGCGCACGTGCGCTATCCGTCTGTCGACGACAGCCCGGCCGGTTTTTCATCATTCTGGATCAATGATGTGCTCAAGCGCCAAATCGGCTTTGAGGGGCTGGTGATATCCGACGATCTGGACATGGCCGGCGCCGCTGCTGCCGGCGCACTGGGCGAACGCATCAGCGCCGCGCTTGAGGCGGGCTGTGATGCGGTGCTTGCCTGCTGCCCGCAGGCGGTGCGCGAGCTGCTCGAGGACAGCACGCTTGCATACAAGTCGGGAGCCGGTCTGCAAGCCCTGTACGGGCGCCCCCTGGCCAGCCTTGAAGAACAGGCGCAGGTCCCTGAACTGCAGGCCTGGCGCAAGTCTCTCAAGGCTCTGTGCCGCCAGGCCGGAACCGCCTGAACTTCCACAGCCTGAACTTCCCAAGGAGTACTCATGGAACAACCGTTTGAAAAGCTGGGCAATCTGGCCGGGCTGCCGGTCTGGCTGGTTGAAGTGTTTGCAATCATCCTTGCCGCGCTGCTGCTTGAGCTGGTTTTTCGTTTTCTGATCAACCACCTGGACCGGGCCGCGCGCAAAAGCGAGCACCTGTGGGACGATGCTTTTGTCCATGCAGGCAAACGCCCCTTTTCCCTGCTGATCTGGTGGCAGGGCACCGTCATGGCGGCGCGGGTGTTTTCGCCACGAAGCGATGTGTTTGTTTTTGACACCGGCTTTTTGAATATTGCCCAGCAGCTTGGGCTGGTTGTTGCCGCCACCTGGTTTTTTTTCAGGCTGACCAACGGCTTCGAGCGCGCATTTGTCGACAGTCGCCGGCGCAAGAACGAGCATGTGGATGTCACCACCGTAACGGCGCTGGCGCGCATTGTGCGCATAGCGTTCATCATTACCGGAACCCTCACGGCGCTGAGCGTGCTCGACATACCCATTTCCGGCCTGCTGGCAGCCGGCGGCGTGGGCGGCATTGCGGTGGGCATGGCTGCGCGTGATTTGCTGGCCAACTTTTTTGGCGGTTTTACGGTGTTCATGGACAGGCCCTTTTCGGTGGGCGACTGGGTGCGCTCCCCCGATCGGGAAATTGAGGGGATTGTTGAAAAAATTGACTGGCGAATCACGACCATCCGCAAGTTTGACAAAAGGCCGATGTACGTGCCCAACGCCATGTTCACCACCATGACCCTGGAAAACCCGTCGCGCATGAGCCACCGGCAGATCAGCGCCACCATAGGCGTGAGACTGGACGACTTTGATGTGATAGAACGCATCGTCGCCGACATCAGGGAATACATTACCGGCCACGAGGCCATAGACACCACCCAGGCCACGCTGATCAACTTTGACGGCTACGGTGAAAGCGCGCTGAACATCATGATCTACTGCTTTACAAAAACGACCGTTTGGGCCACCTGGCTGCAGCAGCGCGAGGAAATTCTGCTGGAAGCGGGAAGAATCATTCGCTCCCATGGCGCCCGGATAGCCAGGCCGGCCCGCAGCATGACCGTTGACCTTGCCGGGGAGGCAGCCGCCGAACTGCGCCGCTCCATTCCAGATGATTCGGCCAAGACCGGTGGCTCAGACAGGGCCGGGTAATCAAGCGGCCCTCGCCAGTTGACCAAACGCGCCGCAAGGCGTTTGCTGATAACGAATTCTTCTGGAAGTGTGACCCGCTTCGCGCTGATTTTCCTTGGGTTTTCAGGCGCTTCCCCTTATGCTGAAGACTCGGCAAATGCATGAAGGAGACGGGTCATGCCTGAGACCCTTAAGGTTTCCGTACTGTCAGCCGGCGCCAGGGAACGCACAGTCATGCGTTCACTGCTTGCAATTGCCGGCAACCGCGACGACGGAAGGGGGTGGCAGGTTACAGAAGAGCAGGGCGGAGACGTCACGGTTGTTGATGTTGATTCGCAAGAAGGCGAGGCGCTGTGGCTGTCCTTGCGCGAGCGGGGCCAGCGACCCGTGGCCCTGACGGCCCGACGCGACTTTGCGGCAGACAGAATTTTGCGCAAGCCCTTGAGATCAAGAGCATTTCTTGACCTTTTAAAGACATTTGACGATCCCGAAGACCAGCACTCACCACAGGCACAACCGGAAATTGTCGCCGAAGGCGGTCATCAGTGGCTGAGCATGGAAAGGCCCGCCGACTCGGGTATGGCCACGCTGGCCGAGCATCTTCGGCGGCAAACCTGGACCAGCCCGGTCATGCTCCAGCCCAGCGGCTGGCCCCGTCTGATTATCGATCCGGGCTCGGGCAGCTGGTTTTTTGACGGCCCGCTAAGCGACATGAAGCCGCAGATGTTTGCCCAGCTGATCAGCGCGGATGACGGCCGCCCTGTTTCAAGCAGCGATCTGGTGGCCGAGGTTGAAAGCGAGGTCAGGCGTCCGCTCAGGGAACTGAAGTGGTTTGCCGGCCTGGCCCAGTCGCGCGGACGACTGCACCCCGACCTAGTCGGGGAGGCCACCTTCATGCTGACCCAGGCACCTGGCGAAGCCATGGAAAATGACCGCTTTGCAAGGCTTGCGCGCATTCTGATTCGCGCCCCCATGGGCGTTGAGGAACTGCACCGGGAATCGGGCGAGGCGGCAGAAAACATCGCCGCTTTTCTGAATGCCTGTTACACCACCGGGCAGCTGCTGGTCAGCCGCCAGGCCGAAGTGGTCGGCTACTGACTGCCCGACGGGCCAGGCAGACGCCTGTCAGTAGCGCAGCCTGGCCGATTCCACCCTTTCAAGGCCGCCCAGGGCGGCCATCAGCTCGGCAGACGGCGCAACCTTCCAGCCATCGCCAAGCGTGAGCACCGCACGCGCCTGGCGGTTGCGGTACTGAATGACCACCGGTGTGTCCCCGCCGCGATAGGGGCGCAGGGCTGCGGCCAGGTCCTGCACCAGCACCTCGTCTGATCGGTTGATGGTAATTTCCACCCGGCGCGCAAACTTTTCGCGCGCCTCATCCACGCTGTAGACTTCGTCGGCAATAATTCTGAAGCCGCCGCGATAGTCGTCAAACCTGACCTGACCCCTGACCACAATGATTTCGTCGCCGGCCAAATGGTCGGAAACCTCCTGGAAAAGCCGCTCAAAAACAGCCAGCTCAATTCTCGACGTTCCGTCGGTCAGCGCAATGAAGGCCCCCTTGCCCGGGCGGCGCCTGATGGCGGCAATCATGCCGGCCAGCGTCATGGACCGACCCTGATCACGCCGGTCGCCGTTTCCGGCGCTGCTGCCCATAAGATCGCCAATTTCCTCAAACGTGGCCGTGGTGATTTCAGCCAGCTCCTCGCGCAGCTCATCCATGGGGTGGCCCGACAGATACAGTCCCAGGGTTTCCTTTTCGGCCTGCAGGCGCTGCCGTGGCGTCCATTCGCGCACGTCGGGCAGGGGCTGTTCATCGGCAGCGCCGGAATCGGTGCCACCGGCTGCCGGCGAGGACATGCCAAACAGGTTGGACTGGCCGGCCTCCAGGTCGGCCTGGTAGCGCTCGGCCGCGGCCAGGGCATCGGGCAGGGCCTGCATGAGTGCCGCGCGGTTTTTGTGCAGGCTGTCAAGGCTGCCGGAACGAATCAGGGATTCATGGGCCCGGCGGTTGAGGCGCGACAGGTTTGTTTCGCGACACAGCTGACCAAGGCTGGTGAAAGAACCGATCTGTTCGCGAACGGTCACCAGGTTTTCTATGGCGCCCTGGCCCACGCCCTTGAGCGCGCCAAGACCATAGCGTATGGCGCCGTCCTCGACCATGAAACGGTAGTTCGATCGGTTGACATCAGGCGGCAGGATTTCGAGATCCATGGCCCGGCAGTCTTCTATCAGATTGGCAATCTTGTCTGTCTTGTCCATATCGGCCGACAGCACGGCGGCCATGAATTCAGCGGGGTAATGCGCCTTGAGCCAGGCCGTCTGGTAGGCCACCAGCGCATAGGCAACCGAGTGCGACTTGTTGAAACCGTAGCGGGCGAAGGCCTCCATGATGTTGAAGATTTCCTCGGCCTGTCGGCTGTCGATGCCGTTGGCGGTGGCGCCTTCAACAAAAATGGCGCGCTGCTGGTCCATTTCCTCGGGGATTTTCTTGCCCATGGCGCGGCGCAGCAAATCGGCGCCGCCGAGGCTGTAGCCGGCCAGTTCCTGGGCAATCTGCATGACCTGCTCCTGGTACAGAATGACCCCGTAGGTGGGCTCCAGGACAGGCGCTGTTTTGGGATGCGGATAGCGTACCGGCGCCTTGCCGTGCTTGCGGTCGATATACTGGTCAACCATGCCGGAATCGAGCGGTCCGGGGCGAAACAGGGCCACCGCGGCAACAATATCGTCAAAGCTGTCGGGCTTGAGCCTGCGCAACAGATCCTTCATGCCCGGAGACTCAAGCTGGAATACGGCGGTGGTATGGGCCGCCCGCAGCAGCTTGAAGGCCTTGTCGTCATCCAGCGGCAGATCGGCAAGACTGATTTCAGCTTCGCCCCTGTCACGCCTTGCCGCGTTGACCGCCTTGAGCGTCCAGTTGATGATGGTGAGGTTGCGCAAACCCAGAAAGTCGAACTTGACCAGGCCGATGGATTCAACGTCGTCCTTGTCAAACTGGGTCAGCACCGATTGGCCATCCGGCTCGGTGTAGAGCGGCACGTAGTCGGGCAGCGGACCGGGTGCAATCACCACGCCTCCGGCGTGTCTGCCGGCGTTTCTGACCAGCCCTTCAAGCGACATTGCCAGGTCGAGAATGCTGCGGGTATCGTCTTCCTTTTCGTAGCGTGACCTGAGCTCGGGCTCCTGTTTCAGCGCGCTCTCGAGTGTGATGTCAAGCTGGTTGGGAATCAGCCTGGCAATGGAGTCGACAAAGCCGTAGTTGTAGCCCAGCACGCGCCCGCAGTCGCGCACCACCGCCTTGGCCGCCATGGTTCCATAGGTAATGATCTGTGAAACCTGCTCGCGGCCGTAATGCTGCGCCACATATTCAATGACCCGGTCGCGGCCCTCCACGCAAAAATCAATGTCAAAGTCGGGCATGGACACCCGCTCCGGGTTTAGAAAGCGCTCGAAAAGAAGCTCGTAACGCATTGGATCAACTTCGGTTATCCCCAGGCTCCAGGCCACCACCGAACCGGCACCGGACCCGCGACCGGGGCCCACCGGCACGTCATTGTTCCTGGCCCATTCGATAAAGTCGGCCACAATCAGGAAATAGCCCGGGAAGCCCATGTTGATGATGACTTCCAGCTCGTGGTCGAGGCGGGAAAAATAGTCGGCCCGCTGCAGGCCTTCAGCCAGCCCGTGGCGTTCCAGGCGCTGCTCAAGCCCCTGGCGGGACTGCTCGCGCAGCATCTCGTCTTCGGTGCTGCCTTCGGCCGCCGGGAATGTCGGCAAAAAATACTCACCCAGGCGCAGCTTGAAACTGCAGCGCGCCGCCAGGTGCAGGGTGTTTTCCACAGCAGCGGGCAGGTCGGAAAACAGCTCGGCCATTTCCTCGCCGCTTTTGAAATATTGTTCCTCGACGAACTGTCTGGGCCGGTTTTTGTCGTCAAGCAGGCGCGACTGGTGAATGCACACCCTGGCTTCGTGCGCCGCATAGTCCTCACGCTGCAGGAAGCGCACGTCGTTGACGGCAATCACCGGCAGCTCTCGCTCAATGGCCAGCGACAGCAGTCCGGCCTCCACAGGCTTTTCGTGTTTGCGGCCGGTGCGTTCCACGGTCAGATACAGCCGGTCGGGGAAAAGTGCCTGCCAGTCATCGAGCAGCCCGGCCGCCAGGCTCTCTCGATTTTCGGCAAAGGACCGTCCAATGGCTGAAGAGTGCCCCAGCAGGGCAATAAGCCCTTCATTGTGCTGGCGCAGCCAAGCCGGGTGCACCAGCGGCTGCCCCAAATGCCGGCCTTCCAGAAAGCTGCGCGAAAGCAGCCGGCACAGGTTCAGATAGCCCGTCCGGTTTTGCACCAGCAGGGTGGCCACGCCAAATTCGCCTTCTGCGGAAGCGTCCTGAACCCGAATATCGGCGCCCACAATGGGCTTGATGCCGTGCGCCATCGCCGCTCGATAGAACTTGACCAGCCCGAACAGGTTGTGCCAGTCGGTCACGGCCACGGCCGGCATGCCCAGCTCGGCCGCTCGGCTGACCAGCTCGTTGATGCGCACCGTGCCGTCTTCCAGCGAATATTCGGTGTGCAGGCGCAGGTGCACAAACGGCACCTGCTGTGATTGGCTTGAATCTTTGGGCATGGTTGAATTATATGCAGTTCAGGCGCTGGCCGAACTATCGCCGCCCGACCAGGCGTGCCGGCGCCGCAGGGGAAAAGACTGTCGGTCATTACGATTCGCGGCTGAACGCAGCGGCGGCCCGGGGCGCATCGGCATGGCGGCCCAGCAGGCGCACAAATGCCACCAGGGCCAGCGTGCCGGCAGGCAGGCAAACCCACCAGGGCAGGCCAAAGCCCGCTGGCAGGGTGCCAAGCACCATGGCCACCAGCCCGGCCAGAATTGCATAGGGCATTTGCGTGCGCACATGTTCAATATGATCGCACTGGCTCGACATCGACGACAGAATGGTGGTGTCGGATATGGGCGAGCAGTGGTCGCCCCAGACGGCGCCGCTGAGAACGGCTGCCACTGTGCCGTACAGAATGGGCATGTGTTCGGCGGCTGTCATGCCGCTGTTGGTCATTAAAACCCAAACCAGGGGCAGCATCATGGGCAGCAAAATGCCCATGGTGCCCCAGCTGGTGCCGGTGGCAAATGCGGTGGCGGCAGCCAGCAGAAACACCAGCGTGGGCATCAGGCCGGGGTGCAGGTGTTCGCCCAGCAGCCGGGCCAGGTAGCCGGCGGTGTCCAGCTCCCTGGTCATGCCGGAAAGTGCCCACGCCAGCACCAGAATAACCACCGCCAGCAGCATGCTGCGCAAGCCGGCAAACCAGGCATTGGTCAGATCGGACACCGACAGGCTGCGGTGGGCAAGGGTCATGATGACAGCCGCCAGCACGCCCAGCAGCGACCCCCACAGCAGCGACCGGTAGGCATCGGCGCTGCCAATGATTTCCTGCAAATTGTCGCCGCTGCCGCTGACAAACAGCCCAACCACCACCGAAACAATGAGCACCATGACCGGTATGGCCGCGTTGCGCGCCAGGCAGCGGGTGCCGGCCGATGGCTGCACCTGGTCCATGTCGCTGCCCACCAGGGCGGTGCCGGCCGATTCGGGCGCCACCACGCCGGTTTGACGGGCGCGCACCTCGGCCTTGTACATGGGCCCGAAATCGCGACCGGAAATGACAATGGCAAAAACCAGAACCAGCGCGAACAGCGGGTAGAAACTGTAGGGAATGGAGTTGAGAAAAACGAAATAGGCGTTGGCGTCCAGGCCGTCTATGGTTTCTATGGCTTCGCCTATAAGGCCGACTTCATAACCTATCCAGGTGGTGACCAGCGCGATGCAGGCCACGGGCGCCGCTGTGGAATCAACCAGATAGGCCAGTTTTTCGCGCGAAATTCGCATGCGATCGGTAATTGGCCGCATGGTGTAGCCCACCACCAGCGTATTGGCGTAGTCGTCAAAGAATATGGCCAGCCCCAGGGCAACGGTGGCCAGGCTGGCGCGCCGAACGGAATCGGCAAAACGCACAATTTGCTCAACCACGCCGAGCAGGCCGCCATTTTTTGAAATGATGCCCACCATGCCGCCGACCATCATGGAAAAAAGAATGACGGCGGCGTGATCGGGATCGGCCAGGGCGTTGACAATATGTGTTTCAAACGTTTCGAGCAGGCCCAGCCACAGCCCGGCCAGGGAAAACCCGTTGAGCGCCCAGGCGCCCGTCCAGATGCCAATGAAAAGCGCCGGGACCACCTGGCGCACCAGCAGGGCCAGGGCAATGGCAATCAGCGGCGGCAGCACCGAAACCCAGCCATAAGGGTGGGCGTCTGCGGCAAAAACCGCCGGGCTGGCCAGCAGTGCGAAAAACAGGACAAGGCAGCGCAAGGCGTAAAAAAACGGATGGCGCATCAGAATTCCAGAAATGAGACCAGCGCATTCTGGCACTTCTCGAAACGCTTTGCCAAATCCTGGTGCTCGTCAGGCGGGTGGGGCATATGGGCATACCAGCGCTGCTCAAGCTCTGCCGCTTCGTCCGCGGGGTTTGGGGCGCTGTCGCGTTCTGTCATGCGCTGGGCCAGTCGCTGAACCTGAAAGTCCATGCGTGCCTGGCGGTCGTGCTCCGGAGATTCCAGGCCCGCCAGAAACTCAAGGCGCACCAGCACCTCGCGGGCGACCGCGGCATTTTCCGCCGTCAACGATTTGAGCGCGTCGGTGTCGGCATCGGCGTCGCCGAATTTTTCCATGGCGGCAGCAAGGGACTTGTGGCTTGCGCTTGCTGCGGGTTCGGCAATGGCCGGCAGCTCGTCAAATGGCTTGCCTTCGAGGCGGGCCTGCCACAGGGCCTGCAACCGCCCGGCCATTTCGCGCAGCTGCTCTTGCTCCTGCTGACGGGCCTCAAGCTGGCGCGCCCTGAGGCGCTCGTCAATCGCCTGTTTCTGCTTTTCGAACTGCTCGCGCAAGCGCCCGGGCTGGCCGCCAACAGCTTCCCACTGACCTTCCAGTGCGCGCATCTGCGCCGCGGATTCTGAAGCTTCAATGTCATCGTCCCCTGCGATGGCGCGCGCCTGCTCAACCAGCTGGCGGTATTCGGCCTGCGCGGCTTCGCGCTCGGCGCGCACCTGGGCATGCTCCTCGCCCAGCTTTTCAAAAATAGGATCAATGGGCGCCCGGAATTCCTGCCAGAGCGCCTGCTCAACGCGGCGGCGCCCGGAACCGATGCGCTGCCAGCGTGCCTGCAGGGCCTTGGCCTGTTCAGCTGCGCTGTTCAGATCGGTTTCGTGCGCCAGCGCCTCGGCCTCGCGTATCAGGCGGCGCTTGGCCAGCTCTATTGCCTCGAACTCCTGGTCGAGGCGCTTCGAAAGTTTTTCCATCAGCTCGCGCAGCTGCGCGGCTGAACGCCCGCGGGATTTGGGCGGAATGTCGTCAAGGCGGCGTATGGCGCGGCGCGCGTTGCGCTGAAACTTCAGGATGGTCTTGAGGCTGGAATCCGAATGCTCGGCGGCCTCATGGGCCCTGGCAATAAAAACCTCCAGCTGCTCAAGGCTTTGCGACTGGCTTTCAAGCCGCTTTTCAAAAAACGGCTGGGCCTGTTCGAAAGCTGATTTGCAGGCCCGCTGAAAACGCTGCCACTGCTTGCGCGGGGCGGCAAATCGGCGCCTGTCGCCGGGCAGAACCTCAAGCTTTTCCAGCTTTTGCCACTCGCGGCGCGCCTCCCTGAGCTGGTTGGAGATGGCGTCGGGATGCTGATCGGAGCCAATCAGCTGCTGCACTTTTTCTATCAGCTCGTCGCGGCGCTGGTTGTTGGACCAGTGCTCCCAGTTGCGCAACTCGCGCAGGCGGCCTTCAAGGCGGGTCAGGCGTCCTGTCGCGGCGCCCGGACGAGCACGCCGGGGCATTTTGTCCAGCCTGCTGCGCAGGCTGCGGGCCAGCGCCTGGGCCGCGGCGGCATCGCCGGCTTCGATCTGGCCGGCCAGCTGATCAAGCTGTTTTGTCCAGTCGGTTTCATCCTGGGCCTTTTGCGCTTTTGCGGCAGCAGCGTGGTCAGTCTGCCTGCCCGGCTTTTGGGCCAGCAGCGCCTGATGGCGCTTCTGCAGGGCGCTCAAAACCGGCAGGGCACGCTGGCGCAGCGCTTCTTCAGCTTCACCGGGGCTGCCAATGTCCTGCCACAGCCGGTCGTAGCGCGACAGCAGCCCGGCGATTTTTTGGGCGGGCAGGGCGTCTGTGTTGTTCAGAGCTTCCAGCTGCTCGACAAATTGGGCCAGGGCCCCGGTTTCCTGCGTGGTTGCCGGCATATCTGAATCCTCGCCGGACTGTTCAGCGACAGGTTTATCCAGCCTGCCCGTGCTTTCAAACGAGCGCTGGACAATGCGCATGGACCCTTCAAAACGGGTTTTAAGGACTTCGGGAGCAACCGCACTTTCCCAGGCCTTCTGCAGGGCGTCAAATTCTGCGCGCCGGTCGCCTTCAAACTGCCCGCGCGCCAGTTTTTCGGCGCGCTCGACCAGGGCTTCGGCCGTTTGGGCATGCAGGTCATGATCACCGCGTTCGGCGCGCAGCGTGGCCAGCCGTTCTGAAACCGCCTGTGCGCGGTTTTTGCTGCGCCGGCGCAAGGTTTCAAGAATGCGCTCCAGGGTTGATTCCTGGCTGATTCTGGACACCAGGGACAGGGCCAGCTGCTCATCCTTTTCTTCAACGACGCAATCGCCAAGAAAACCCGGGGAATCTATTTTTTCCAGCGCCGCCTGGCGCAGAGCAGAATCAGAAGCCTGCCTGGCGGCGCGGCGCAAAAAATCGGTATCGTCGATTTGCTGCAGCCACTTGATCCTTTCAGCGCGGTATTCGCTGCCGGTCTGTTGCAAAGCCACTCGCGAAAGATATGCGTCGGCCGCCTTGAGGATATCGGCATCCGATTCACGCAGGCGCGCATTAAGCCAGAAGGGCTCGTTGTTGATGCGCTGCAGGGCGGCCAGGCGCACGCTGGCCGATTCATCATGCTCGGCGATGGTTCCCAGCTCGGCGGCAAGCTGCGGGTCATTGCTGTCGGCGACAGCCTGCGCCCGAACGGCCGCGTCGCGATGTTTCCAGGGCTTTCCGAACAGTCTTGCCTTGATGCTCATCGTTATTGATCCGTGCTGCGGGTGATTGACCAGCCGCTATTATATGAGCACCGCAAGCCAACGGTGCCAGCGCGGACGGGCGGGGCACCAGGCTGTTTTGCAGACTTTTACATCAGCTGCCTGATCATGCTCAGCCCGGCCACCCAGGTGCCGATGGCCGAGCCCAGATTGGACAGAAAAAACACCAGCAGAACGCGGGCAACGCGATTTTTCCACCAGCCGGACAGCCGCCCGACATCGTCGCGCAGGCTGTCAAAATCGCCCACGCGCGGCTTTCTTATGGTGGCTTCAACCGCGCCCACCACCATGCCGGCGCCTATGGTGGGATTGAGTGAAGTGATGGGGGCGGCCACCATGGCCGAGGCCACGCTCAGGGGGTGTCCCCCGGCGATGAGCGCGCCCAGCGCCGACAGCACGCCATTGACAAGCACCCAGGTTGCCACCAGAGACCAGCCCAGCTCGGGCGAGCGCGAGAAGCCGATGAGGAATCCCAGAATGACCAGCACAATGATGGCCACCGGAATGATCTTCAGAAGCCTGGACGGCGGTGGCGTCTGATTGAGGCTGTCAACAGTTTCCTGCGGCTGCGCGGCGTCTTCAAGCGCTCGTGCCGTGCCTTCCAGATGGCCGGCGCCGAGCACCACCAGAACGCGGCGCGGGCTGTCGGGATCTGCCGGCTCGTTTTCCTGGCGCAGGCGGGCGGCCATAAAACGGTCACGCTCGGCAATCAGCGATTCATAAAGCTCGGGCGCATTTTCAGAAAACTCGCTGAAGGTTTCGGTCAGCAGGTCGCCGTGCTTGAGGCGCTCAATGTCGTCCTCGTCAATGTCCTGGCGGCTGAACATGGACATGATCAGGCCGTTGAACATGACCCAGCGCTTCCACCACGACAGGCTGCGCGAGGTGCGGCGCAGGGTGATGCCAACATCGCGATCGACCAGCTGCAGCGGCAGCTTGAAGCTGGCCGCCATGTCCATGGCGGCCTTCATTTCCGCGCCCGGCTCTATGCCGAACTGTTTGGCAATGCGGCGCTGGTAGGCCGCCAGCGCCAGCGAGGCGATCATCATGCCGCCCTTGCCCTGCCGAATGACCTGAAACAGATTCATGTCCCGCCAGCTGTCCTGCTCGGTCATGGCCTTGTGGCGAGCCGGGCACAGCTCAATGGCAACGGCATCAAAGCTGCCGTGCCCGATCAACCGCCTGACCGCCTCGGCGCTGGTGCGCGAAACGTGGGCGGTGCCCAAAAGAGTGTAATCAACGCCGCCGCGGCTGACGTGACGCACCGGCTCATCGCCATAAAGCTCTTCTTTTTCTGTATTCATGAAGGACCTGGTATGCAAATGTATGGGGCAGCGACAGAAACTGCCGGAATGGGGCAGGGGGCTGCACCGGCCGCAAGGCGCATCATGATACCGTCATTTTCGGACCCGGCCACAGGCGTTCACCATTTTGGACAGTCAGCGTTTTACCCACTGGGCAGGGTCGATGGGCCGGGCGTTTTTGCGCAGCTCAAAATACAGGGCATCGCGGGAAACACCCCCGGAACGTCCGGCCAGGGCTATTTTTTCTCCTGGCATAACCCAGTCGCCAACATCACGCAAAAGGGCTTCGTTGTGGGCATACAGGCTCATGTAGCCGTCGCCATGATCAACAATCAGCAGCAGCCCGTAGCCGCGCAGCCATTCGGCGTAGGCCACGCGCCCGTGCGCAATGCTTCTGACCGCCGCCCCCCGCTCAGCCGCGATCAGCCAGCCCTGCCACGTCATTTCCCGGCCGCGCCTTGAGCCAAAGGACTGAATGACCGCCCCTTCCAACGGCACTTGCAGCTGGCCCTTGAGGTCATCAAATGGCGGGATTGACTCGCTGGCCGGGACATCGACAAAGACATCGGCCAGCGCCTCGATCAGGCGCGTCAGCTCGGCCGCGTTTTCTTCCAGTCCGGCCAGCTGCTGGCGGTCATCGGCCAGGCTCCTGTCAATGTCCTCAAGCGCCTGCTCTCTCTGGTCCATGGCCGTTTCCAGCCGGCGGGTTTCCTGGCGGCGCTCGTCCAGCAGCCCGGCCAGGCGCTGCGCCTCGTCATCAAGCAGCTGCTGGTTGCTTTTGTATTCTTCTAGCGCGTCACGAAGCTGCTCCATGGCGGCCAGGCGCGCCCGCGACAGATAGCCGTAATAGGCCATCTGGCGCGACAGCTGACGGGGGTCGTCCTGATTGAGAAGCATTTTCAGGCGCGACTGGCTGCCGCTTCTGTACGCCATGGCCAGCTGCTCGCCCAACAGCCGGGCCTGTTCAGAAACCTGCCCGGCAAGCCGGGCCTGATGTGATTCAAGCAGCTCAATTTCATCACGAACAATGGCCAGGGCCGAGTCGGTTTGCGCTTGCGCACGCCGGGCATCGCCAACGGCGCGTTCGGCATCGGCAAGCGCTTTTGCCAGCCGGTCGCGGTCTTCAAGGGCACCATCGATGCGCGCCTGAATGCGGCTGATTTGCGCCCTGACTTCTTCCAGCTGCTGCTCCAGCGCCTCACGCTCGCTGTCCTGTCCCTGAACCGCTGCTGGCAGCAGCAGACAGGCCGCCAGCAGCGCTGCGGCAAGCCTTGTCGTCAGTGCATCAGCGTCCGGCTTCAATCGACTGCTATGAGGCTGCGGCCGGTCATGGCCGCCGGCTGCGGCAGGCCCAGCAGGGCAAGCAGGGTGGGCGCCATGTCGCGCAGGCTGCCGCCATCCTTGAGCTGCAGGCGGCGCGCGCCAAAATAAACCAGCGGCACCGGGTTGGTGGTGTGCGAGGTGTGCGGCTGGCCGCTGGCCGGATCGCTCATCTGCTCGACATTGCCGTGATCGGCGGTGATCAGCGCTTCGCCGCCGGCGCTTTCCAGCACCGGCAGAACTTCACCCAGCAGGCGGTCAACGGCTTCCACTGCCGCCACGGCCGCCGCCAGGCTGCCGCTGTGTCCGACCATGTCGGGATTGGCGACATTGCAGATGATGACATCGTGCTTGCCTGATTCTATGGCGGCAACCAGCTTCCGGCTCAGTTCAGGGGCGTTCATTTCAGGCTGCAGGTCGTAGGTGGCCACATCGGGGGAGGGCACCAGGCAGCGCGTTTCGCCATCAAACACCTGCTCATCGCCGCCGTTGAAAAAATACGTGACGTGGGCATATTTTTCGGTTTCGGCAATGCGCAGCTGGCGCAGTCCGGCTGCGGCCAGCTCGGCCCCAAAAAGATGCTCCATGCGGACGGGTTCAAAGGCGACGCTGACCGGCAGGCCGTCCAGATAGTGCGTCATGGTCAGCACGGCCGCCAGCTGTGGCTGTCTGATGTCGAATTCGGCAAACCCCGGCTCGGCCAGCGCACGTGCCAGCTGGCGGGCCCTGTCGGCGCGAAAGTTGATGAAAATGACCGCATCGCCGTCGTTCAGACGATGCCCGGTGCCGATTACTGTCGGCTTGACAAACTCGTCGTCCTCGCCGCGGGCGTAGGCATTTTCAAGCGCGGCCAGCGCGCTGTCGGCGGAAAACGCGGCCGATGCTTCGGCGATGGCGTTCCAGGCCTGCGCGGTGCGCTCCCAGCGCTGGTCCCTGTCCATGGCGTAGTAGCGTCCGCTGACGCTGGCAACCCGGGCACCGGGCGCGGATTCCAGCGCTTTTTCAAGCCGCTCCAGGGATGCGCGCGCACTGCGCGGCGGCACGTCGCGCCCGTCCAGAAACACATGCGCGGCGATCTGCTCTGCGCCGCGCGCCCGGGCTGCTTCCAGGGCGGCCAGGAAGTGGTCTTCATGGCTGTGCACGCCACCCGGCGACAAAAGCCCCATGATGTGCACACAGCCGTCGCTGTCCCGGGCCCGGTCAATGGCTTCGCACAGCGCCGGATTGGCCGCAAGGCTGCCGTCTTCAACAGCCTTGTTGATGCGCGTCAGATCCTGGTAGACGATGCGCCCGGCGCCCAGATTCATGTGGCCGACCTCGGAATTGCCCATCTGGCCGGCCGGCAGCCCCACCGCCTCGCCCGACGTTTCCAGCAGGGTGCGCGGCCGCTGCTTCCACAGCGGATCCCAGTTGGGGGTGCGCGCTGCTGAAATGGCGTTGTCCGGCGCCGCCTCGCGGTGCCCCCAGCCGTCCAGGATCAGCAGCATCAAAGGTCGCGGGTTAGACATGACGGAAGTGCTTTGGTGATTGCCTGCCGGCAATTATCCCACAGCTGTCGGGCGGAATGCTGGCAAGGAAGGGCCAGATCAAGGATAATGGGCTGTTTGGATTTTCAGCCGGACTGCTTGAATGCAACAGGTTTTTGAATTTGCGGGCAACCACATGGTGCTGACCGGCGCCCTGGTGATTGCGGTCATCGCGCTAGTGTTTCACGAAATCAGTCGACTGTTTCGGGCCTGGCAGGAGGTCAGCACGCTCGAGGCCGTGCGCCTGCTGAATCAGGACGACCCGCTGATTATTGACGTTTCCAGTGGCACCGACTTTGCGCGCGCCCATATCCGTGGCGCCGTTCATATACCGCCATCCCAGGTTCAAAGCGGCAACCGGTCGCTTTCCGGAGACAGGGACCGGCCGCTGCTGGTCTACTGCCGCAGCAACCAGGTGGCGCCGCAGATGGCCGGCCGGCTGACCAAAATGGGCTTCACCAGGGTGCACGTGCTGGCCGGCGGGCTGACCCGCTGGATCAGCGACAAGCAGCCGGTGACCCGCCCCGGCAAGGCGGCCGGCGCAGGCAAAAAGAAAAACAAGCGCAAGAGCGGCTGAATCCGAGCCTGTCCCTTTGGCAGAACCGGGCCAGCCCGCTCCAATCCATTCCACCGACCAATCAGGACAACCCAGGACAACCATGGCAGAACAACAGCAGGATGCACGACTGACCGTGCAGCACGTTTACCTCAAGGACGCTTCTTTTGAGGCCCCCAATGTCACCAAACTCGACCAGAAGGGCGGCGAGCCCCAGATTGATGTCAGCCTGTCGCAGCGCAGTGAGGATGCCGGCGAGGGCCGTCACCACGTTGTTCTGTCGGTGACCGTGACGTCCAGGCAGGGCGAGAACACCGCCTTTCTGTGCGAAGTCCAGTTCGGCGGCTTTTTCCACCTTGACGGCTTCGGCGAGCAGCACGTTCCCTATGTGCTCAACGTGCTGTGTCCTGATGTGCTGTACCCGTACTGCCGCTCGCAGATCGGCAGCCTGGTCAGCGCCGGTGGGTTTTTCCTGCCGCCGCTGCAGCCGGTCAACTTTGAGGCCATTTTCCGCCAGCGCCTCGAGGAGGCCCGGCAGCAGCAGCCCGACAGCCAGGAGCAATAGGCCGGCCCGCCATGACCGTTTCCACCGTTGCCGTACTGGGTGCCGGTTCGTGGGGCACCGCGCTGGGCATGCAGCTGGCCCGCACCGGGCACAGCGTGCGCCTGTGGGCGCGCGACCAGGCCCAGGCGGCCGCCATGCAAGACAGCCGGGTCAACCAGCGCTATCTGCCCGACTGCAGGCTGCCTGACAGTTTGCAGGTCAGCGCCGACCCGGATAAAACCTGCGCCGCTGCCGACCACATTCTGGTGGCGGTTCCCAGCCATGCTTTTGGCGCCACTGTCGAACGCATTGCAAAACACGTGACGGCCAAAACCGGGCTGGCCTGGGCCAGCAAGGGCTTTGAGCCGGGCACGGGGCGGCTGCTGCACGAGGTGGCCCGCGAGCTTGTCGGCGATCAAATTCCGCTGGCGGTGATTACCGGGCCGTCCTTTGCCCACGAGGTGGCCCGCGGACTTCCAACTGCAGTCACGGCAGGCGCCACCACGCCGGAATTTGGCCAGCTGTGGGCCGGGCTTTTGCACGGCTCCGGCTTCAGGGCCTATTACACCGCCGACCTGGTTGGCGCCGAGCTGGGCGGCGCCGTCAAGAATGTCATTGCCGTGGCCTGCGGCATGGCCGACGGGCTGGAGCTGGGCGACAATGCCCGCGCGGCCCTGATTACCCGCGGCCTGGCCGAAATGCGCCGCCTGGGGCGGGCACTGGGCGCCGAAGAAGATACCCTGATGGGGCTTGCCGGCGCCGGTGATCTGGTGCTGACCTGCACCGGCAACCTGTCGCGCAACCGTCGCCTGGGGCTGGCCCTGGGTGCGGGCCGCAGCGTTGACGAGGCCGTTGCCGAAATCGGCCAGGTGGTTGAAGGCATCAAGACGGCCGAGGAAGTGATGCGCCTGGCGCGCCGGGCCGGGGTGGAAATGCCCATCGCCGAGCAGGTGCACGGAATTCTCTACCGCGGCTGGAACGCCCGCAAGGGCGTCAGGGTGCTGATGGAGCGCCATCTGAAGCCCGAAGCCGATTGATTCAGGCATCTCTTGGAGGTTTGGAATTTTACTGGGTTGCTGGCCAGGCCAGGAAAAGCTCTTTTCAGTCTTTGCGAACAAAGTCACACAGGATTTCCAACTGAAAGTTGGATCACGCCTTGTGACATTTCTTTAGTTCAGTCTTTAGTTCAGTCTTTAGTTCAGTCTTTAGTTCAGTCTTTAGTTCAGTCTTTAGTTCAGTCTTTAGTTCAGTCTTTAGTTCAGTCTTTAGTTCAGTCTTTAGTTCAGTCTTTAGTTCAGTCTTTAGTTCAGTCTTTAGTTCAGTCTTTAGTTCAGTCTTTAGTTTAGTCTTTACTTCAACCTCTACTTCAAGTAAAGTGGGCGCTGCAGCACAACATCTTGTGTCTTGCGCAGTATTTATACACAAGAGGTTGTGTGCGGGCTGTTCAAAACCTGTGCATAACCTCGTTCAATTCTTACGTTATCAAGAGGTTGCGGCATGAGTGTTACGGCAGAAGCTTTGACGTCTGCGCTTCCGGATATTGCCTTTCAGGAAGCTTCGCTGGACATCTGGGACATGAAGTACCGTCTCAGGGCAAAATCGGGGGCAGCGGTTGATCAGGACATAGACGGCACGTTCAGGCGGGTGGCTCGCGCGCTGGCCGATGTCGAAAAAACCGACGAGCTGCGCGAGCACTGGTACCGCGAGTTTTTGTGGGCCCTGCGGCGCGGCGCCATTCCGGCCGGGCGCATCACGTCCAACGCCGGCGCGCTTGACCACAAGCCGGCCACCTCGACCATCAACTGCACCGTGTCCGGCACCATCGGCGACTCCATGGACGACATCCTCGCCAAGGTGCACGAGGCCGGCCTGACGCTCAAGGCCGGCTGCGGCATAGGCTACGAATTTTCCACGCTGCGGCCCAGAGGCGCCTATGTGTCGGGCGCGGGTGCCTACACCTCGGGCCCGCTGTCGTTTATGGACATCTACGACAAGATGTGCTTTACCGTCTCGTCGGCCGGCGGGCGCCGCGGCGCGCAGATGGCCACTTTTGACGTGTCCCACCCCGATGTCATGGATTTCATCCGCGCCAAGCGCGAAGACGGCGTGCTGCGCCAGTTCAACTGTTCGCTGCTGATTACCGATGATTTTGTCCAGGCCGTGGCCAACGATGCCGACTGGCCGCTGGTGTTCCCCGTGCTCAACAGCGAGGCCGAAGAGGTCGATCTTGACGACGACAGCCAGGTGCTGTGGCGCGAGTGGCCTGTTCACAAGGGCTACATCGTCAATGACGAAGGGCTGGTGGCGTGCAGAATTTATCGCACCATCAAGGCGCGGCACCTGTGGGACATGATCATGTCGTCCACCTACGACTACGCCGAGCCCGGCTTTGTGCTCATCGACCGCATCAACGAGCTGAACAACAACTGGTGGTGCGAGGACATTCGCGCGACCAATCCCTGCGGAGAGCAGCCGTTGCCGCCCTACGGGGCCTGCCTGCTTGGCTCCATCAACCTGACGCGCTTTGTCGATGATCCGTTTACCGACCAGGCGCGCTTCAACTGGGATGACTATCGCCAGACTGTTCATGTGTTTACGCGCATGCTGGACAACGTGGTGGAAATCAACGGCCTGCCGCTGGAGGAGCAGCGTCGTGAAATCATGCGCAAGCGTCGCCACGGCATGGGTTTTCTGGGGCTTGGCTCAACCCTGACCATGCTCAGGATGCATTATGGCCAGCCCGATTCGCTGGAATTCACCGAGCGCGTATCGCGTGAAATGGCCATGACAGGCTGGCGGGCGGGGCTGGAGCTGGCCAGGGAAAAAGGCCCGGCGCCCATTATGGACGAGCTTTTTGAAGTCACCCCCGAAATGCTGCGCAAGCGGCCGGAAATGAAGGCCGACGGCCACAAGCCGGGCGACATGCTGCCGGGACGGGTGCTGCACGCCCGCTACAGTCGCTACATGCAGCAGGTTGCCGAGGTGGACCCCGAGCTGGTTGAACAGCTGGCCGAAACCGGCGCGCGCTTTACTCACCACACCTCGATTGCGCCCACCGGCACCATCTCGCTGTCGCTGGCCAACAACGCCTCCAACGGCATTGAGCCCAGCTTTGCCCATCACTACAACCGCAACCTGATTCGTGAAGGGCGCAAGAGCAAGGAAAAGATCAACGTCTATTCCTATGAGCTGCTGGCCTATAGAACGCTGGTCAACCCCGATGCCATGCCGTATTCGGAAGACGCCGAAACCCGGCTGCCCGATTATTTTGTAACCGCCGAGTCCATTACGCCCAGGGAGCACGTCAACATCCAGGCGGCGGCGCAAAAATGGATAGATTCCTCCATTTCCAAAACGGCCAATGTCCCGACCGAGTACCCCTACGAAGACTTCAAGGACATCTACATGTTTGCCTGGAAGCAGGGCCTCAAGGGCTGCACCACTTTCCGCTTCAACCCCGAAGTCTTTCAGGGCGTGCTGGTCACCGACAAGGATTTGGAATCAACCACCTATGTGTTTGAGCTGGCCGACGGTTCCAGGGTCGAGGCCAGAGGAAACGAAGAAATTGAATACGATGGCGAGATCCACACGGCGGCCAACCTGTTTGACGCCCTCAAGGAAGGCTATTACGGCAAGTTCTGAGCCGTTGTCAGGAGTACGAGCAACATGACCATTAAAATTGACCAGAAAATTGTTGGCTACCAGATCCGCGACGAGGAGGAAAAAGAACAGGCGCCCGCAGCGGAACAGCCGGAGAGCCGTGAAAAGGCGGAAATCATCCGCATGCATGAAAAACTGGAGCGGCCGGAGGGCATGGAGTGCCTGGAAGGGGCCACCTACAAGATCCGCACCCCGCTGGATGATCATGCCCTGTATGTGACCATCAACGATATTGTGCTCAATGCCGGCACCGAACATGAGCAAAAGCGGCCGTTCGAAATCTTCATCAACTCCAAGAACATGGACCATTTTCAGTGGATTGTGGCCCTGACCAGAGTGATGTCGGCCGTGTTCCGAAAGGGCGGTGATGTCGCCTTTCTGGCCGAGGAGCTGCAGGCCGTGTTTGACCCCAAGGGCGGCTATTTCAAGCCCGGCGGCCGCTTTGTGCCGTCCATAGTGGCCGACATCGGTGCCGTGGTCGAGCACCACCTCAAGCGCATCGGCCTGATTGAGCCCGACGAGCTTAGCGAGCAGCAGCAGCTGATGCTCGACCAGAAAAGAGCCGAGGTCGAGGCGCGTGACAAAGAGCAGGCAAAGCCGGCGGCAGAGCAGGGCGCGGGTGACTACCCCGACTCGGCCGCCCTGTGCTTCAAGTGCAACACCAAGGCCATGGTAATGATGGATGGCTGTCAAACCTGCCTGGCCTGCGGCTATTCAAAATGCAGCTAGCAGGCTGATCACGCCGTAGCCAAACCACAAAACCAAACCACAAAAAAAGCCGGGCTTGCCTGCCCGGCTTTTCTGTCTCTTTGGGCATGGTCTGCCCGCAAGGCTAAACGACGGTCACCAGTCCAGGCGCGTAGGCAACCACCTTGGCGCTGACGCTGCCCATGATCAGCGCCTTGATCTTCGACAGTCCCCGCCGCCCCATGACCAGATGCACATTTGGATTGCTTTCCATGAAGGCAACGATTTCTTCAGCCGGTTTTCCAACCAGCAGGTGCTTTTTGGCCAGTGAGGTTCCGATGCGTGACTCGGCCTCGTCAAAAAGGGCGGACGACTTGCTTTTGCCGGCCTGCTCAATTCTCTTGCGGGCCTGGTCAATGTCCTCAAGCCCGGCAAGCGTGGTTGAAACGCCCGGGTTATGAGGAAAGACATACAGGGCCGAAAGCTTTCTGTTCATGGCCTGCGCCATTTGGTGCGCTTGCTTCAGGGCCTCGTAGGCAGGCTCCGATCCATCGAGGGCAACAACAATTTCCGCCTGGTCAGTCATGAATCCTCCTTAGGTTAAGACGACTGCTATGAATGCGCGGCGTCGTGCTTTCCGGCTCCGCAAATATTTGAAGGGGTGCCGTCATCAGGCTGCGCCGCGCACGGGTGTTTTCATGCTATCACGACCGCAAGCTGCCGGACCAAACCCGAAGGCAATCATCAAGAATACGCTGCAGGCTGCTGATATATAAGCGTTGAGACGGGCCGTGCTGTTTAAAATCACTGGCAAGCGCCGAATTCAGCCTGGAATCCTGCAAGCGGGCAAACCTGGTTAACTTGACATAATATACATTATGCGAACTTCTGGATAATGATCAGGTGCAGGCCGCCAGTCAGGAAAAGCAATTGATCAGCCCCCGCTTTCGTCCTCAAGCTGCTTTTTGTGGCGATCGGCACGCTCCATCAGCTGGCCTTCAACGGCGTCGGCCTTTTCAACGGAGCGCTCGTAGCCGCTGAACAATGAGGCGTCGTTGCCGGGTGAAGCCTCAGCGGTTTCATCGGCGGTGGTGTCAGGGCCCTGGGAATGCCCGCAGGCAGCGCAAAAAAAGACGGCAGCAAAAAAGATCGGCAAGGCTCTGGTCATGTGTCTGAATCCTCCGGCCGCAAGGCAGCCATTGCGCCATCAGTTAAAATGACGGCAGGTTTTTACCCGGTCACCCAATTACCCGGTTCGCCAAACATGATAAAACACGCTCAGGATACCAGCCCCGGGCCAGTCGAAACCATTGCCGCCGAACTGTCTGAAGCGGTCGGAAATTTAAGCTTTTCGACCCCCAGTCACGTATACAACCCGCTTGAATACGCCTGGGACGGGCAGCAGCAGTATTTGCGCAAGTTTGGCAACAAGCCCGGCCGTGTACTGCTGATGGGCATGAACCCCGGGCCCTGGGGAATGGCGCAAACCGGCGTGCCCTTCGGGGAAATAAGCCTGGTAAGAGACTGGATGGGCATTGAGGCCGATCTGGCAATGCCGCTGCCGGAACAGCACCCCAAATACCCCATCACCGGGTTTGAGTGTCAGCGCAGTGAGGGCAGCGGCAAGCGTCTGTGGGGCTGGGCCAGGCAGCGCTTTGGAAGTGCCGAGGCATTTTTTGACCGCTTTTTTGTGTGGAATTATTGTCCCCTGCTGTTTCTGGCCCAAAACCGTAATCTGATTCCGGAAAAACTGACCAAAAAAGAACGGCACGCCCTGTTTCAAAAATGCGACCTGGCTGTCGCACAGGTGCTTGATTTTCTTGATCCGGCCGTGGTCATTGGCGTGGGGCGGTTTGCCCAAAAGCGCGCACAGGGCATTGTTGGCGACTCGGTAAGCGTAGGTTATCTGCACCACCCCAGCCCGGCCAATCCGGCCGCCAACAGAAACTGGACCGGCATGGCCGAAGAACAGCTGGGTCCCTGGCTGCCCCATGGGTGACCGGGCCGGCTTTGCCTGCTAGAATCGGGGCTCCATCCAAAAACAGGGACTTAAGCAATGAGCGTAGCCAAGGTTGTTGAAATTACCGCGGAATCCAAGGAAAGCTTTGATGACGCCATCAAGCGCGGAATTGCCCGGGCCAACAAAACCCTCAAAAATGTCAGGGGCGCCTGGGTGGCAGAGCAAAAGGTTGAGGTGGACGGCGGCCAGATTTCCGCCTACCGGGTCAACCTGCGGGTCAGCTTCATTCTCGAGTAAGCTGCCACATCTTTCACCGTGCGGGCGGGGCCGGTGCCCTGCCCGCTCTTCATCTGACCGCTTGCAGCGGGCAATTCGACAGTTATGGACCATGATTTTTGGCACCGGCGCTGGCAACAGAACAAAATCGGATTTCATCAGCCGGAAGAAAACGAGCTGCTGCTCCGGCACTGGCCTGGCGTGGCCCAAAACCGGCCTGATCCGGTGCTCGTTCCCCTGTGCGGAAAAAGCCTGGACATGCGCTGGCTGGCCGACAGAGGCCACAGCGTCACCGGAATAGAGCTCAGCGCCCTGGCAATTGCCGATTTCTACTCGGAATGGGGGAAAACACCCCACCAGGACAGGCTGAACGATCAGGTGTGCTACGAGGCTGCCAACGTTCAAATCTGCCACGCTGATTTTTTCAAGTTCAGGGTCCGCTCCCCCTACCCGCTTTTTTACGACCGTGCCGCGCTGATTGCGCTGCCGCCAAAATCGCGGGGCGAATACCTGGCCCATCTGCGCTCGCTGCTGACAAAGAATGCGCGCGGCCTTGTCATTACGCTTGAGTATGACCAGCGCAAAATGAATGGCCCACCTTTTGCCGTCGGCCCTGAAGAGCTGGCTGAGGCGGCGGGGTTTCGCTTCAGGCTTCTCAAGCGCACCCCAGTTTCCGGCCCCGGCCCAAAGTTTGCCCAGCACGGCATCACCTCGCTTCATGAAGCCTGCTGGCTGGCATTGGCCCGCTGAAGCAGCCGGAAAGCAGCCCCTGCATATACCCTGTTGAGCCCGTGAAACATCTCATAAACAACTTGAGGTTATTTCTGCAACTTGCCGTAATAAAACTTGTTTTTTGTTTTTAAGGCTTTTTCTCATTTCCTCTTATACCCCAACGGGGTATAGTGTGTTCATGGTCGACTACTCCGGCATGAGAAAAACAAAGCGGGATCAGCTGGCCCGCCTCAATCGGGCGCGCGGACAGCTCGACGGCGTTGCAAAAATGCTGATTTCAGGCCGCGACAGCAAGGAAATTCTTGTTCAGCTGCGCGCGGCGCGCTCGGCCCTGCGGGCGCTGGAAACAAACATTTTGCGCGCCGAGGCGCAAAAAATCCTTGGCGAACGCCCGCTGGAAACTGATCTTGAACGGGGGGAAAGGGCCCGGCTGGAAGAGCTCATTGAAACCCTGCTGCGCCACTGGAACTAGAAAGACGGCATTAAAATACAGCCGCCAACATTTGAAGCCGTGAGCCCGAAGGCAGCCGTTTGGGCCACCCGGGCTCACGGTCGTGATTTCAAGTCAGGGCAGAAACCGCTAGCTGTTGTTGTTCTTCTCGGCGTCCTTTTTCCACTCTTCCACCTTGTCACCGGCCTTGTCTTTGGCGTCTTCTAGCTTGTCGCCGGCCTCTTCAACGGCATCGTCAATGCTCTCGCCGGCTTCCTGGGCCGGTCCTTTCTGTTCACAGCCAGAAATGAAAGCGCCGATGCTTGCAGCAAGAAGCGCTGCGGCCAGTATTTTCACAAGGCTGTGAATGTCAAAACGGCTGGTAATGAATTTCATGACTCCTCCAGGCTGTCTTTCAACTCGTTAAGCTTTTTCGAAATGGCCTGTCGGCCCTGACCATATTTTTGCTGAATGCGAGCGATGAGTTCTTCAAGATTTCCTTCTGCGCGGGTCACTTCGTCGTCCGTCAGATCGCCCCATTCCTGCCTGATGCGCGCCGACAGGAGTTTCCACTTACCCTTGATCTCATGTTTGTCCATTCATTTCACACCAATTTGTCTGCAAGTGATTCTCAGCATAAGGATATTCTGCCGCTGCCGTCCATAACACAGGTTAACGACAGCGCCTGAAAATGCTGTTACGGTCAAACCCAACCCGAAATGAAAGGAGCACCTCATGCTGTCCTGGGCTCTTGTTTTTCTCATCGTGGCACTGATCGCCGGCGCACTTGGCCTGAGCGGCGTTGCCGGTGCCGCAACCAATATCGCCTGGATACTGTTTGTTATCGGGCTGATTGTGGCTCTGGTCTTCTTTGTCAGCGGTCGGCGTCCACCGGTTTGAGCGCAACAGGCGCCGCCCGCCCTGCCCTTTCAAAATTGACCGAGGCCAGGTAGTCCGGCTCGAAGCCGGCCAGCTCGATAAGACCGGCCAGATTTCCGATCACAACCCGGGATTCCGTCATTTCGACCAGCCCGCGCTCCCTGAGCCTGGCAAACATGCGGCTGACATGAACCGGGCTCATGGAAAGAACGTCGGCCAGCAGGGCTTGTGTAAGCGGAAATTCGAAATGGTTTTCCGGTGAGCGCAGCCGAATTTTCATTTCGAGCAAAAAATGGGCAATGCGTTCTATGGCCGGGCGCCTGCCAATATCAACGATGCGCCCGGTCAACAGCGTGTGCCTGTGCAAAAGCTCGATAAAAAACAGCTTGGACAGGGCCGGCGAGCTTTCAAAAACCTGGAACAGGGTTGTTTCTGAAAAAACGCAGGCGCAGATGTCTGTCAGGGCCCTGATTCCGGCCGTTGACCTGTCGCGGTTCAGATCGCGCAGCCCCATGATTTCACCGGGCAAATAGATATCAAGAATCTGCCGCTGGCCGCCGGCCAGGCCATGAATGGCGCAGGCCCAGCCTTTTTTAAGGCTGTAAAATACCGGCCGGCCATCCGCGCCGGTCTGATCAAGCAGCGACCCTGCAGGGAATTCCTGCATATTTGTTTCCAGATCTGTCAGCAGTCGCCTGTCATCTCTTGTCAGCTGCGCATGGTGCTGAAAACGATCGGCAATGCTGTGGGTATCTGTCATGGCCTGCTTGTCCGGATGACGATTCCTGAAGTTTACGGCGCTTTTTCATGCGGACGCAAGCAGTCAAGCGGCTCTGTTTGTCAATCGGCCGGTACCCAGCCTGGACCCAAATTGTCCATTTGGCCCAGAATCCAGCGCTGGCGCTGACGCAGGTATTCATCGGGCTGCCCTGCGTTCAGCTTTTTTGGCGCCGGCAGCACAGCGGCCAGAAGCGCCGCTTCCGCGCGGTTCAGCTCTATAGCCGGTTTTTTGAAATAATGCCTGGCGGCTGCCTCGGCGCCGTAAATGCCGGGACCAAACTCGATTGTGTTCAGGTAAATTTCCAGCAGGCGACGCTTGGGGACAAACAGCTCGAGCGGAACAGTGATCATCGCCTCCAGGCCCTTGCGGAACCACCCGCCTCCGGGCCACAGATAAAGGTTGCGCGCCAGCTGCTGGCTGATGGTGCTTGCGCCCCGCAGGGGCTTTCCGCCGCGGTGCGATTCCACTGCGTCGCGAATCTGTTTTATATCAAAGCCGTGGTGATGGGGAAAAGACTGGTCCTCGGCGGCGATGACCGCCAGCCTGAGATGCGCCGATATGTTCTCGCCGGCTACTGGAAGATGGTGGACAGCGCGCTGGTTGCTGTGCCGGTCGGCAACCATATAGGCCGACGTGGCGGGCATTATCCAGCGCAGCGGCAGGGTCAGCCCGCACAGAACCAGAATCACCAGCAACAAAAGCGCGATGAGCGATCGCAAAAGTCGCCGGAGCAGGCGTTTCAACTGACCTGCCCCATGCGCAGCGCGACGCACAAATGCCGATAGTCACGCTCATTCATTTGCGCCCTGAAAACACCAAAGCTGCGCCGCAAGCGCCCCTGCCCTGTCCAGCTGAAACCCGCATAGAAGGGGGAAACAAACGGCGTGCCGGCAATGGTTCCGGTGCCAGAGCCATGCCCTGCCGATTCAAAGCAAACCGTTGGGCCGGATATTTTGATTCGGACCGTCTGCGGGAAAAGAAGCTGTTTGATTGCCCTGGCAGCCAGCGCCACAACCAGCAGCAGAGCTGCCGTGCGCAGCGGCCAGGGAAGGCCGTTGAACCAGGCGGCCGCGGCGCTGGGCACCGCCAGAATGCCAACCAGTGCAGCCGGACCCGTAGCGGGGCCGATACGCCAGCCGTCAGCGCCCGGACCCGAAAAAGCGTGCTCTGATGTCATTGACGATATCCACCAGCCCGGCATCCGGGTCGCTCTGCCCGCTCAGCCAGGACCACAGGCGGTCGTCTTCCTGTTCCAGCAGAGCTGAAAACGCCTGGCGCCGGGCCTGGTCGGCCGAAGGCCAGCAGCGCTGCAGCCAGTCGCCAAGCATCACGTCCAGCTCCTGCATTCCTCTGCGACAGCGCCAGCGCAGCCGGGCCAATTCTCCGGAATCTGTATCGGCCGGACCCATTGTGCTCAATTCATCAGACGCTGCGCCGCGCCAGCATCATTTTCTTGATTTCGGCAATGGCCTTGGCCGGATTGAGCCCCTTGGGGCAGGTCCGGGTACAGTTCATGATGGTGTGACAGCGATACAGCTTGAAGGGGTCCTCAAGCTGGTCGAGCCTTTCACCGGTGGCCTCATCACGCGAGTCAACCAGCCAGCGGTAGGCCTGCAGCAAAATGGCGGGCCCCAGATAGCGCTCGCCGCTCCACCAGTAGCTTGGGCAGGCGGTCGAACAGCAGGCGCACAGGATGCACTCATACAGCCCGTCCAGATGCTTGCGGTCTTCCGGTGACTGCAGGCGTTCCTTGTCGGGCGGCGCCGGGCTGTGGGTCTTGATCCACGGCTGTATGGAAGCGTACTGGGCGTAGAATTGCGTCAGGTCGGGCACCAGGTCCTTGACTACCGGCATGTGCGGCAGCGGATAAATCTTCACGTCGCCGGAAATTTCCGCAATGCCCTGGGTGCAGGCCAGCGTATTGATGCCGTCAATATTGAACGCGCACGAGCCGCAAATGCCTTCGCGACAGGAACGCCGAAACGTCAGCGTTGAATCGATTTCATCCTTGATCTTGATGACGGCGTCCAGAACCATGGGGCCGCAGTCGTCCAGATCGATGTCGTAGGAGTCCACCCGCGGATTTTCGCCGCTGTCGGGATCCCAGCGATAGATGCGAAATGTCTTGACGTTCTTCGCACCCGGGGGCGCTGAAAAATGTTTTCCCCTGGAAATGCGCGAGTTTTTTGGCAGTCTGAAAATACTCATGGCGTGTCAGTAAACTCTTCTTTCGGGTGGAACCACTTCGACCTCATCGGTCAGCGTATACATGTGCACCGGGCGATAGTCGATTCTGGTCTTGTACTCCTCGTCCATCCAGATCAGGCTGTGCTTCAGCCAGTTCTCGTCATCGCGCTCGCTGTAGTCTTCGCGGGCGTGCGCGCCCCGGCTTTCGGTGCGGTTGTGTGCCGCCACCATGGTTGTCACCGCGTTGGCCAGCAGGTTGCGAAGCTCAAGCGTTTCAACCAGGTCGGAATTCCAGATGAGCGAGCGGTCGGAGACCTTGACGTTGCTGAAGCTTTTGGCCACATCAACAATGCGCCGATGGCCCTCTTCCAGCGTTTTTTCGGTGCGGAAGACGGCGGCATCTTCCTGCATGACGCGCTGCATGTTTTCCCGAATCCGGGCCGTTGGAAGGTCGCCATTGGCGTGCCTTAGCCTGTCGAAGTCATCCAGGATGCGATCGAGGGTGCCTTCCGGCAGCGGCTTGTGCGTCTGACCGGGCTTGATGGTGGCGCCACAGCGCTCGGCCACGGCACGCCCGAACACGATAAGGTCCAGCAGCGAGTTGGAGCCCAGGCGGTTGGCGCCGTGGACCGAAACGCAGCCGGCCTCGCCCACGGCGTACAGGCCCTTGACCACGGTTTCGGGGTCGCCGTCCACCATGGTGACCACCTCGCCGTGATAGTTGGTCGGCACGCCACCCATGTTGTAGTGGGCGGTCGGAATGACCGGGATGGGGTCCTTGGTGACATCGACGCCGGCAAAAATTCGCGCGGATTCGGCAATGCCGGGCAGGCGCTCGTTGATGACTTCCGGGCCCAGATGCTGCAGATTGAGGTGAATGTGGTCCTTGTGCTCACCCACCCCCCTGCCCTCGCGGATTTCCAGGGTCATGGAACGCGATACCACGTCGCGCGAGGCCAGATCCTTGGCGTTGGGCGCGTAGCGCTCCATAAAGCGCTCGCCCTCGGAGTTGGTCAGGTACCCACCCTCACCGCGCACGCCTTCGGTAATCAGGCAGCCGGCGCCGTAAATTCCGGTGGGATGAAACTGGACAAACTCCATGTCCTGCAGCGCCAGGCCGGCGCGCAACGCCATGCCGCCGCCGTCGCCGGTGCAGGTGTGCGCCGACGTGCATGAAAAATAGGTGCGGCCGTAGCCACCGGTGGCCAGAATCACCGCGTGGGCGCGAAATTCGTGCAGCGTGCCGTTGGTCAAATCCCAGGCCAGCACGCCCCTGCAGGCGCCGTCATCGTCCATCAGCAGGTCGATGGCGAAATATTCGATGAAAAACTCGGCGTCGTGCTTGAGCGCCTGCTGGTAGAGCGTGTGCAAAATGGCGTGGCCGGTGCGGTCGGCAGCCGCGCAGGTGCGCTGGGCCGTGCCCTTGCCGTAGTGAGTGGTCATGCCGCCAAACGGACGCTGGTAGATCTTGCCTTCCTCGGTTCTGGAAAAAGGCACGCCGAAATGCTCCAGCTCGATGACGGCCTGCATGGCGTTTTTGCACATGTACTCAATGGCATCCTGGTCGCCCAGCCAGTCCGACCCCTTGATGGTGTCGTACATATGCCAGCGCCAGTCGTCCTCGCCCATGTTGGCCAGGGCCGCACTCATGCCGCCCTGGGCGGCCACGGTGTGCGAACGGGTGGGGAACACCTTGGTCACGCAGGCGGTTTTCAGGCCGGTGGCCGCCAGGCCCATGGTGGCGCGCAAACCGGCGCCACCCGCGCCAACAACCAGCACGTCATATTCGTGCCGGGTAATCTCGTAAGCTTTGCTCAATTTCAAACTCCCAGAGCCAGTTTAAGAACGGCAAGCACCGACAGAACGGCGCCAAAAAGTGCCAGCGCCTTGACGATCACGATCAGGGCAACCTCGGCCGCGCGGCGGTGAACATAATCCTCGATGATCACCTGCAGCCCCAGCTGGCCATGATAAAAGCCGGCCACCATGAACAATATGGCCATGGTGGCGTTGAACGGGCTGCCCAAAAAGGCGGCGGCGCTGCCGTGATCAGCACCGGCCAATCTTGTCAATGCCCAGATCAGCCAGACGGTCAGCCCAATCAGCAGCAGGGCGGAAAAGCGCTGCGCCCACCAGTGGCCGACACCGTCGCCGGCAGAACCGTGGCCCATGGCTTTTTTAAGTGGATGACGAAACTCGCTCACAGCAGGCCTCCCCAGGTAATTGCAGTCAGCACAACCGTCAGAACCAGCACTGTCCAGCCCGAGGCATAGGCGCCCTTCAGGTCAAGGAGCAGCCCCGAATCCCACAGCAGGTGACGGATGCCGTTCAGAAAATGATAGTAAAGAGACGCGGTCCAGACCAGCAGGGCCGCCAGCCCAAGCGGGTGGGCCAGCCAGCCGTTGACGGTCTGGAAGGCCTCCTCGCCCGATGCCAGGGCCAGCAGCCAGACAACGGCCATGACCATGCCCAGGCTCAGCAGCATGCCGCAGGTGCGGTGCGTAAAGGACATGACGGAGGTCAGCTGTGGCCGATAGACCTGCAGATGCGGAGACAGTGGGCGGTTGTCGGTAGCCATGAATTTGATACTCCCAGCGTTTAAACGCGCTTAAAAATCGATGCAGCGACCGTCTTTTTCCCAGTCGCCATAGCGGGTCGGGTCGAGTCCGTCCTTGCGGCCGCCGTACTCCCGGGGCTGCGGCCTTTGCTCTGTCCGCTGCGCGGACCCGGTGACCTGATCAGCCGGTGCCGGGCTGTTGCCCTCCGGCTCTTCCCCTGAAGATGTAGAATTGTAGCGCTTCGTCATTATTTTTTTGAGGTTGGATGTCCAGTTACTTTCATCTTTCGGGTTTCAGCGCAACGGCTCTTCGCGGCAGCGATGCACACGCCTATGCCCAGTCCCAGTTTAGCGCCAACGCCGACGAATTTGTCAGTTCACATTATTCCCCCCTGGCGTGGTGCGATCCCAAGGGCCGGGTTCTAGCCTTCATGCTGGCCTGCACCGATGATACGGGGATCAGCCTGGTGCTGCCGGCCGACCAGGCCGAAACAATTCGCAATCGCCTGGCGCAGTTCACCATAGGCAGAAAAGTGGAAGTGGCCCCGCTGGCTCCCGTTGCGGCAACCTTTGACGCCGGTCCCGGCGTGCCCCGGCTGAGCCCTGACAGCCCGCGCGGCATGCTGGCGGGAAAGCAGGCGCCCGACTCCGAAACAGACAGCGCCCGCTGGCTTCACCAGGACATATGCGCGGGCCTGCCGTGGCTGTCTCCCGCCACCAGCGGTCAGCACCTGCCGCAATGGCTGGGCCTGGAACAGCTGGGTGCATTGTCCTGGGACAAGGGCTGCTACCCGGGGCAGGAAATCGTTGCCCGCCTGCACTATCGCGGCTCGGTCAAACACGGCCTGCAGGGACTGCGCCTGGAGTCCGAAAAAGTTCCCGGGGGCCACAGCCGCATTGTTGACAGCGCCGGCAAGCTGGCAGGCCACTGGCTGTATGGAATGCAGCAGGGCCAGAATTCCCTCGGACTGGCGGTGCTCGCCAATCGGGTTGAGGCCGGCGACACGGTGACAATTGAAGCCGGTGCCGACGAGATTCCCGCCCGGGTCGTGGCGCCGGCAGCGCTGGGCTGATAACATCAAGGGCTGTCGAACCGCGACCTGCATCGCTTTCAGTCAAAGCCTGGGGAGGTCTGACCGATGAAATTTACCGCTCAAATTGCCGCTTTCCTGTTTGCGCTTGCTCTGGTCATCCCGTCAACTGCACAAGACGATCCGGCCGAAGAGCAGCCGGATGAAACGGTTGCCGAAGAGATCATTGAGGACGCCGCGGCGGACCTGCCTGATGAGGAGGACTTGTCCGGCGACAGCGACCAGCCGGTTGCGAGGGATGACAGGGACGCAGGGGATGACGAGGTCGGCGACAGCCTGGCGGAGGACGCCGCTTCCGACGACACGGCGCCGACAGAGGCGGCCGTGCCCGAAGCCCCTGTGTCTGAAACCTCCGTGCCTGACAACGCTGATTCCGACCAGGCGCCCGCTGAGCCGGGTGCGGCAGACATTCAGGGCGCTCAACACGACGAGCAAAAAATGCCGGCAGGGGCCGAAACATTCACGGTTCAGGGCCAGCCGGTGTTTTCACCCGAGCGCTCTCAGGCCATATATCAAAATCTTGTCGACTATCTGAATGCCGCCCTTCCCTATCGCTTTGAGCTGGAACCGGCGCGCGGCTTTCATCGTTACTGGCTGGCCGCCCAGCGCAACCAGGGCGCCCACGTGGTGCTGGAAGACGCTCACCTGGCCGCCTATCGGGTTGACAATCACGACTACAGCCTGGTGGCCAGCGCACAGCAGCCCGTCACCTATTCGCTGCTGACCGCAGCGGACAGCCTCGATGTCAGCGTCAATGACTTTGTCGGCCGGCGCATTGCCACCCTGCCGGCACCAAGCCTTGGCTACATGATTCTGGCCGACTGGTTTGACAACCCCATGCAGCAGCCCATCTTCGAGTCCGGATCACAATCTTGGGAAGAGGTTCTGGACGGTCTCAATTCCGGCAATTTTGATGCCGCCGTGGTTCCCTACTACCTGCGTTCCGAAGACGATGAGCTGCAAACAGTCCTGACCTCCGGCGAGCTGCCCGGCCTGACGCTGAGTGCTTCAGCGCAGGTGCCCGAGGATGTTCGGGCCGGCCTGCTGGAGGCCCTTGAGGCCCTGAGCGAAGATGACGCCCATGGCAGCCTGCTGCAGGCTCTCGGCATTGACCGCTTCCAGCCAGCCAATGCAGACCAGTACAGGGATTTGGAAAAGCTGTTCAAGCGCGTTTACACGGGCTTTTGACGGCCGGCCGCGCCCCGGTCAGCGGCGCGCAACAACGTAACAGATCCAGCCGGCATCGGCATCGCCGGTAGTGGCCGGTTCATATATTCCGTTGCCCTCCCCCGTGTCTTCATCGGTGCCTTCCCAGTAGACATCAACTTTGGAAAAACCCGCTTCCGTCAGCAGCTCGGTGATTTCCGGCAGCGTCCACAGGCGCCAGTCGTATACAAAGGCGCGGCGCATCTCCGACCCGTCGGGAAACTCAAAATGGATTTCACAACGCATCGCATGGGTAATCGGGTCAAAGCTGGCTTGGTCCCACACATAGGTGAAATCGTCATATTCCGTGCGTTCCTCCAGCTCGCGATAGGCCTCGTAGCCGCCAAAGGCATCCAGAAAAAGCACGCCGTCTTCCACCAGAAATTCACGCGCGCGGCGAAAATAATCCAGCATGCTGGCGCGGGTCGTGAACAGGTAATAACTGAAGTTCATGGCCAAAAGCGCGTCGACCCTGGGCGTCTCCACGCTCAGAACATCGCCATGAAACAGCTCAATGCGCGACCGGGCAGCCGCCGGCAGCGGTTCGACGTGGTGTTTTTGCCCCCAGGCCAGAACATCGGCATCAATGTCCACCCCCACCGCCCGGTGCCTGGGGTCGTCAGCCACCCACCAGCTGGCGGTATTGGCTGTTCCGCAAAAGTCCTCGCGAATAAAAATCAGCGGCCGCCCTGTCAGGGACTCAAAGGTTTCGGCAACAAAATCGAGCTCCGCTTCCGGGTCCTGGACGCTGTCTTCATACAGCTGGTGGCGGTCGGCCTTTCCGGCCATGGTGTTTTTATTATTGCGAATGCGTGACATCGCTCTGACTCCGAACGAAAACATGGGGACAAAACAGGGAAACGGTCAAGCCTGCTTTTGTACCGCAGGCCAAGCAGCTTTCAGATAGGCCACCATGGACCAGATGGTCAGCGCGGCAGCCAGCACCAGCAGCGTTCGGCCAATCGCCATGACCGGCAGCGCGCCCAGCGGCTCGCCGTACAGCAGGAAGCCAATGGCAATCATCTGCAAAAAGGTCTTGATCTTGCCAAGCCAGGCCACCCTTACGCGCCCCGACTCGCCCAGCTCGGCCATCCATTCACGCAGGGCGGAAATGGTGATTTCGCGCCCGATGATCACCGCAGAAGACAGGGCCAGCACGATTTCCGGGTTGCGCTGCACCACCAAAAGAAGGGCCGCGGCCACCATCAGCTTGTCGGCCACAGGGTCAAGGAATGCGCCAAAGCTGCTGGTCATGTTCCAGCGCCTGGCGATCCAGCCATCCAGGCCATCGGTAATGGCCGCCAGCGCAAATATTGCCACGGCCATTTCATTGGCGGCCGCCACGGGCAGGTAAAACACCACAACCAGCACCGGAATCAGCACGATCCGCATCAGGGTCAATACGGTTGGAAATGTCAGGGGCAACGATTTTCTCCGGGGCTGGATGGCGCGGGCATATTATCCCGCAACCCAGGCGCTGTTGTTGCTTCAATTGGCCTGGCGGGCAGAGTCAAGCCTGCCTGAAATGCTCAACGATTGCACGGGCCAGCCTGTCGCTGATGCCGTCAACCCTTGCCAGCTCGTCGGCGCCGGCGTCGCGAATGCCCTGCAGGCCGCCAAAGGCCTTGAGCAACGACTGCCGCCTTTTGGGCCCAATGCCCGGCACCTGTTCCAGCGGCGAGGCCTGGGCGCGTTTCCGGCGGCGTTTTCTGTGCCCTGCCACGGCAAACCGGTGGGCCTCGTCGCGGATCTGCTGAACCAGATGGGACGCCGGATGATGCGGCCCGGGCACAACCTCGCGCCCGTCCATGATGAGCCGCTCGTAACCGGCCTTGCGCGATGCGCCCTTGGCTACGCCCAGCAGCGGCGTGGAGTCCAGCCCCAATTCTTCAAAGACTGCAGCCGCGCGCGACAGCTGCCCCTTGCCGCCGTCAACGATGACCAGATCTGGCAGCGACGCCGGGTTTTCCAGGCTGCGCCGATAGCGCCGCCTGAGCACCTGTTCCATGGCGGCGTAGTCGTCGCCAGGCTGAATACCCTTGATATTGAAGCGGCGATACAGCTTTTTTTGCGGGCCGGCCGCTCCGAATACAACGCAGGACGCCACGGTTTCGGTGCCTGAGATATGGGAAATGTCAAAGCATTCAACCCGCTCGGGCAGGCCGGGCAGATTCAGCAGCCTGGTCAGGGCAACAAACCCGCGCCGCAAATGGTCGTATTCTTCCAGCCGGCGCCGCAGGGCATCGCTGGCGTTGGACCTTGCCTGCCTGACCCACTCGGCCCGCGCACCGCGCAGCCGCCATGACAGGCTGACTGAAGAGCCGCGGCGCGAGCCCAGGGCCTGCTCCCACAGGCCGGCGTCGGCCGGCTCGTCCGACAAAAGCAGTTCGGCCGGCGGGCGCCGGTCCGAATAGTACTGGCCGATGAAAGCACCGAGAATATCGGCCGGCGTAAAGTCGGCGTGCAGGTTGCCGGGGAAATGACTGCGCGCGCCCACATTGCGGCCGTGCCGAAACTCAACCACGTGAACACAGGCCCGGCCCGACTCGACAGCCAGGGCGATCACGTCGATTTCACCGCTGCCGCCCGTCACAAACTGGCTGCTGCGCACCTGCTGGACAATGCGAATGCGATCGCGATAGGCGGCGGCCCGCTCGTAGTCGAGCCTGTCGGCGGCCTGCTGCATGCGGCTGGACAGATAATTGATGACCTCTTCGTTGCGGCCTTCAAGGAACTGAACAGCTGCCTCCACATCGGCCGCGTAGTCCTGCTTGCTGATATAGCCCACGCACGGCGCGCTGCAGCGGCCGATCTGGTACTGCAGGCAGGGCCGCGTGCGGTTGGCAAAAACCGTGTTGCTGCACTGTCTGAGCCCGAACAGGCGGTAGATCTGGTTGAGCGCCTCGCGCACGGCCCCGGCGCTGGAAAACGGGCCGAAATAGCGGTGCGGCGGTTTGGGCGGGCCGCGATAGAAGCCGATGCGTGGGAAGTCGTGATCAAGCTCCAGCCGAATCCACGGATAGCTTTTGTCGTCGCGCAGGCTGACGTTGAAACGCGGCTTCCAGGCCTTGATCCACTCGTTTTCAAGCAGCAGCGCCTCGGCTTCGGTGCGCGTCAGGCTGACCTCCATGCTGGCCACCCTGCGCACCAGCAAATCGAGCCGCGCACCAAGATTGCGGCGGCTGAAATAGCTGGCCACCCGCCTGCGCAGGTTGCGCGCCTTGCCGACATAAAGCACCTTGCCGGCCTCGTCGCGCATCAAATACACGCCCGGCCCGGTGGTCAGGCTGCGGGCAAATGCACGGCCGTCAAACTCGTTCATTGCTGTTTTAAGCGCTGTGCTCCTCTACAAAACGTTCGGCTGCAGCCACCAGCATGTCAACAACCTGCCGGAAGCCGTCTTCTCCTCCATAGTACGGGTCAGGCACCTCTTCCAGGCCATAATCGGGCGCCAGCTCCATAATCAGCCTGACCTTGTCCCTGTGCACCGCCGGGCAGCGCTCGCGCAGCGCCTGCAGGTTGGAGCGGTCCATGGCGTAAATCACGTCAAAGCGCTCGAAGTCCTCGTCAACCACCTGGCGGGCGCGCTGATCGCTCATGTCCAGGCCCCAGCCCCGTCCGATTTCCTGAGAGCGCGGGTCCGGCGGATTGCCGGCGTGATAGCCGGATGTTCCGGCCGAATCGGTGTCCATTTGCAGGCCGGCCTCGCCCAGCTTCCAGTCAAACACCGCCTGCGCGGTGGGGCTTCGGCAGATGTTTCCAAGGCAAACAAAAAGCAACTTTTTCATGTCTTTATAAATCAATATTAAAGTGAGTTTCAAGCGGACTCAGGCTTTGCTCAATCGGCCTTCGGCCCGCTCGACGTCCTGTGGTGTGTCAATTCCGGCCGGCACATGCTCGACAGCCCGGTCGCAGACAATGGTCCAGCCGGCTGCCAGGGCGCGCAGCTGTTCCAGCGACTCCAGCCGCTCCAGCGCCGCCTGCGGCAAATTGCGCCATTCCGCCAGGGCACCCGCCCGATAAGCATACATACCCAGGTGAATACGCGCTTGCAAACGGGGCCAGCCGCCGTCGCGAACGTGCGGAACCGGGCTGCGCGAAAAATACAGCGCCGCGCCACTGTCGGCCGCCACCAGTTTGACCAGGTTGGGGTCCAGCCATTCCTTCTTGCTGCCGGCCGCGCGGTACAGCGTGGCCATTTGTGCCCCGGGCCTGGCCGCCAAAAGCTGCGCTACCTGGCGCAGACAGGCCGCCGGCATTTCGGGCTCGTCGCCCTGAAGATTGACCACAATGGCATCATCGGGCAGCCCCAGCCGCTCTGCCGCCTCGGCCAGCCGGTCGGTGCCGGAGCGGTGGGTGCTGGAAGTTTTTACGACCTGCCCGCCCTCTGATTCAACCAGCGCCGCCACCCGGTCGCTGTCGGTGGCCACATGCACGCTTTGGGCGCCTGCCTTGAGCGCGCAGTCGAGCACGCGCAGAATCAGGGCGCGGCCGGCTATCTCGACCAGCGGCTTGTTAGGCAGCCGAGTTGAAGCCAGGCGGGCCGGGATGAGAATGTGAAAATCGGTCATGGCAGCTCAAATTCTCGCACATGGGCCTCTATTGAGCGCAAGGCGTCGGACGGCAGCCTGGCCCGTATGGGCAACACCCAGGTTTCCGGCAGGCCGGCAATGCGCTCGAGCTTGACGGCGTCCTTTTCCGTCACCATCAGCGGCCCTTTCAGTGCCTGGACATCATTTTCCACAAAGCGGTGGTGGTCGGGAAATGCGTGACGCCTGAAGCGATAGCCAAGCGCCTTGAGCAGGGTAAAAAAGCTTTCCGGATTGCCTATGGCGCATACCGCATCAAATTCCGCCGGCTTGTTTTCCTCGGCCAGCGTTTCTGCTTCATCGCCCAGCACATAGGGCCGGCCGGGCTCAACCGCAAACGGTCGGGCCGCAACCGGCAGCGTTGTCCTGTCCGAACCAACCTGCTTGAGCAAAACCAGATCGACCTCTTCCAGCCTGTCAACCGCCTGGCGCAGCGGACCGGCAGGCAACAGCCGGCCGTTGCCCAGCCCCCTAAGGCCGTCAACCACGCAGATTTCGTAGCTGCGCGGCAGGCGCGCATGCTGCAGTCCGTCGTCGGCAATCACCACGTTGGCGCCGCCGCGGCGGGCCGCGTCAAGGGCCGCCAGCCTGTCCTTGCACACCCATACGGCGCAGCCGGCGCGGCGGGCCAGCATGACCGGCTCATCACCAACATCTGCGGGGTTGCTGGTGGCCGTAACCGCCCGGGGCTGTTTGTGTACACGTCCACCATAGCCGCGACTGATGACGGCCGGCGCATGGCCTGACTTGAGCAGAGCGCGCGCCACGGCCGCCACCACCGGCGTCTTGCCGCTGCCGCCGGCGGTGATATTGCCAACCACAATCACCGGACAGGGCGGCTTTTGCGCTGTGGGTCGCCGGCGCGATGTTGTCATCAGTCTGTACACCGGCTCCAGGACGCGCAGCCACAGGGGTGCGGTCTCGCGTTCGTACCACACGCTGTTCAGGTAACGTTCAACGCGCGCTTTCACCGCCGCGAATCAGGCGCTGGCCAGCTGCAGCCGGTGCAGGTAGCGGTACAGCCCCTTGTCGCGCTCGAGAAGCTCGGCATGGGTGCCCGCTTCCTTGACCTGGCCGCGATCGAGCACAACCACCTGGTCGGCCATCTTGACGGTGGCCAGGCGGTGGGCAATTACCAGCGTGGTGCGGCCCTTCATCAGTCTTTCCAGCGCTTTTTGCACGGCCTGCTCCGACTCGGCGTCCAGCGCCGAGGTGGCTTCGTCAAGAATCAGCAGCGGCGCATCCTTGAGCACCGCCCTGGCAATGGCGATGCGCTGGCGCTGTCCGCCCGACAGCAGCGAGCCGTCTTCGCCAATGGGGGTGTCCAGGCCCAGGGGCAGCCGCTCGATGAACTCCATGGCATGAGCATCACGGGCCGCCTGCTCTATCTGCTCACGGCTGGCGTTGCCCAGGGCACCGTAGGCAATGTTGCGCGCAATGGTGTCGTTGAACAGCATGACGTCCTGGCTGACCAGCGCAATGCCGCTGCGCAGCGCAGCCAGCCGGTAGTCAAGAATATCGACGCCGTCGATCAGTATTCTGCCGCTGCACGGCTGATAAAAGCGCGACAGCAGCTTGACCACCGTGCTTTTGCCCGACCCGGAGCGCCCCACCAGCGCGGTGACCTTGCCGGCCGGAATTTGCAGGTTGGCATTCAGCAGGGCCGAATCGGCGGCTTCCGGATAGGAGAACGACACGTTTTCAAAGCGGATGTCGGCCTGCATGTGTTCGGGCTCCCAGGTGCCCGTGTCGGTATCATTTTCGCCGGGTGCGTCAATCAGCTGGAAAATGCTTTCGGCCGCCGCCACGCCGCGCTCTATGGTGACGTGCATCCTGGTCAGGCGCTTGAGCGGCGGAATGGTGGCCGTCAGGGCGGCCAGAATGGACATGAAAATGCCCGCCGTGACCGTGTCACCCATGAAACTGCTGGCGGCAACCACCAGCAAAACCACCAGCGCGATGCCGGCGGCCAGCTGCACCAGCGAGGACGACACCAGCTGGGCGCCGACCAGCTTCATGTGCAGGCTGCGGTTGTCTTCGTTGATACGGTTGAATTTTTTCCGCTCGCGGCTCTGGCCGCCAAAAATCTTGATGACCTGATGGCCGTTGACGGCTTCTTCGGTCACGTGGGTGACATCGCCCATGGAATCCTGAATATGCGTTGAAATGCGCCGAAAGTGACGGCTGATGATCCAGGCGATCAGGCCCACAATTGGAAGAAGGACAAGCAGCGACAGCGTCAGCCGCCACGACTGGATGAGCATTACGCCAAACAGGGCCACCACCGTCAAAAGATCGCGCACAATGCCGATCAGCGCCTTGGTTGCCGCTTCGGCTACCTGCTCGGTGTTGTAGGTCAGGCGCGAAATCATCTGGCCGGAGGACTCGCGGTCAAAATGGCTGGCCGGCAGCACCAGGTAGCGATTGAACAGGGCGCTGCGCAGCTCTGCAATCAGCTTGCGGCCAACCCACTCCATGCCGTATTCGCCGCCAAAGTTTCCGATGACGCGAAAGATCAGCGCCAAAAAGACCAGCGCCGGCAGAACATAGTTGAAGTCCGGGTTGGGGGCGGCAATGGTGTCGTCGATGAGGGGCCTGAGCAGGTAGAAAAACAGCCCCTGCCCGGCCGCGTCAAAAGCAACGGCCAGCAGCGCCAGGCCAAACACAATGCGGTGTTTGCCAACCATGCCCAGCAGCCGGCGATAAACGCCGACGCTGCTGTTGAAGGCGGGCAAGCTCATTCGTCCTTTTCCTCGGTGGCCACAATGCCCACCCGATGAATGTTTTCGGCCGCGGCCGAGTCCAGCACCCGCACCACCAGCCCGTGGGGCGCGTTGCTGTCGGCCCGTACCACCAGGGCGGCATCCGGTGTCTGCCTGAACTGCTGGGCAAGCGCGGCGCGCACCGTGGCGGCACGGGTATCTGTCAGCTCTTCGTCATCTATAAAGAGCCGTGCGTCTTCAGTCACTATAAATTCTACCGTTTCGGGTGTTTGATCTGCCCTGGCCGTTGTGGCCGACGGCAGGTCCACATGCAAAAGAGCCTGCTGCTCAAAGGTGGTCGAGACCATAAAAAAGATCAGCAGCAAAAACACCACGTCGATCAGTGATGTCAGGTTGATCTCCGGCTCCTCGTGCCTGTCCTGCTGAAGGTTCATTGCAGAATGCGATCAGCGCCGCTGGCGATCCATGACGTACAGCAGCTCCAGGGCCTGCCTTTCCATCTCGACCACGTAGGCGCGCACCAGACCCTGAAAATAGCGATAGAAAAAATAGCTGGGAATGGCCACGGTCAGGCCGGCAGCGGTGGTGATCAATGCCTCCGAAATGCCGCCGGCCAGCTGGTTGGGATCGCCCACGCCCTGGATCATGATGGCCGAAAACACCTTGATCATGCCAATGACCGTGCCCAGCAGCCCAAGCAGGGGGGTGATTCCGGCAATGGTGCCCAGCGTGTTCAAAAAGCGTTCCAGCTCGTGGACAACATGGCGGCCGGTGTCCTCGATGGCCTCCTTGATGATTTCGCGCTCGCGGTGGCGGGTGGCCAGCGCGGCGGCAAGAACCCGGCCCAGCGCCGAGCTGTGCTGCAGCTGCTGAATATGCCTGCGGTCAAGGTCGCTGCGTGACGCCCACTGACCTACGCGACCCAGCACGCCGGGCGGCAGCACCTTGCTGCGGCGCAGGCTTGCAAATCTCTCGATGATGATGGCGGCCGCAATGACCGAGCAGGCCAGAATGGGCACCATCAGCCAGCCACCGGCAAGAACAATTTCCAGCATTTTGGCAGAGGGCTCCACGCGATGGTTTATTCAGCGCGCATGATAACGGTTTTACCTCGCGCGCGTCTTGCCGGCCGCCCGATTTTTGCCCGGGCTCAATGTACAGCTGCTGTCCTGCACGTGCCACAGGCGCCGGTGCAGCCTCACCATGGAATCAATCCGCGGCTCCCGGCCCGGCCTGAAGCGTACGCGAATGGCACCGCAACGGCCGGTTTCAAGCAGCGCGCTGCCGGCGGCGTCCAGGCGCTGCCGTACGTCGTCATGTACTCGGTCATGGCGGTCAAACCGGGCCACCGAGGCCACAGCCGCGTATGGACCGACGGCGGCCAGAAAATCCGCGCTGCTGCCCCTGCGGTGCCCGCCGGAAGGCAGCTGCAAAATGTCGGCCGGTGGCCCGCCGTGCTCAATCAGCAGCCTGGCTTCAACCGCGCTGTCGATGCCGCCGGTCAGCAGCAGGCTGCCGCCCGGCCCGGCCACATACAGCACGCAGGATGAATTTCTGCCCAGGTCGGGCAGAAACGACGATGGATGCAGAAAGCGAAAGTCATGGCCGCCCGACTGCCAGCCTTCACCGGTTGTGCACCGCTGTCCGCCGTCCACGCCCTGGCCGTAAAACCGGCTACCCAGCGCGCGCACGGACGCCAGGCCGCCGGCGTGGTCGCGGTGCCCGTGAGACACCACAACCCGGTCAAGGCGCGTTATTCCCAGTCGTCGCATGACGTCGGGCAACACCCGCGAAATGGAATCATTGCCCTGCCCGTCTCCCGCCCCGGTGTCGTAAAGATGAGCGCCCTGCGCCGTTTGCATGACGACCGCCTGCCCATTGCCGAGGTCGAGAAACCAGACATCAAGCCCTTCGGGCCCGGGCCCCGGCCTGATCGGCACCAGCAGCGGCAGCAGCAGAACAGCGCCCAGCCAGCGCGCCGGCCAGCCGGCCGGCGCAATCAGCCAGGCGGCGCCCGCGGCGGCCGGCAAGAACGCCCACGCCGGGCCGCCCGGCACCGTCATGAAACTCCACGGCGCGGCCCGGACGGTATCAAGCACTGCAATCAGCGCTACAACACCGCTATCGGCCAGCGCCGACAGCGGCGTTGCCGGCAGGCCCAGCATCATCGTGGCCAGATCGAGAAGCAGCGCCGGCAAAACCCACAGCCCAACCAGGGGAATGGCCACCAGGTTGGCGGCCAGCGCACCCGGCACAATCTGTCCGAACACGCCCGCGTTGAGCGGCAGCAGGCCCACCATCAGAATCAGCTGCGCGCGCAGCAGGTCGAGCCACCAGCGCCGCCTTTCGCCCGTGCGCCACGAAAAGACCCAAATCAGAATTGCCACCGCCGCAAATGACAGCCAAAAGCCAATATCGAGCGGCGCCAGCGGATCAAGCGCAAGCACGGCCGCCAGGGCCAGCAGCAGCGCATGGGCCGGCGCCAGGGCGCGCCGGCCAATCAGCGCAAAGGCAGCCACCGCAAGCATGATCAGGGCCCGCTGGGTAGGCAGGGTAAAACCGGCCAGCGCCGCGTAGGCCGAAGCCGCCGCCAGGCCGACAACCACGCCGGCGCGCCGGCGGCTGAATCCGGGCCATATCAGGGCCAGCGGAGCACACAGCCAGGAAGCCAGCAGCCCGGCGGCACCGGCAACCATGCCCACGTGCAGCCCCGATATGGCCAGCAGATGGGCCGTGCCGGTTTCGCGCAGCAGCCGGGTCAGTTCGGGCCGCAGGCCCGAGCGGTCGGCCACCGCCAGGGCGCGCTTGAGCCCGGCCACATCAAGGTCGGCGGTTTCGGTTTGCAGAATGTCCGACAGGCGCTGGCGATCGAGCCAGCGCGGCCCGGCCGGTGACTGCAGCAGCTGCGGCTGCCCCTGAACGCGGCCGGTGGCGCCAATGCGGCGCGCCACAAGATAGCGTTGGTAGTCGAATCCGCCCGGATTGATGCGGCCCGACGGCGGCTCCAGGCGCAGCTTCAGCCGCCAGCGGCTGCCGGGCGCCGGGCGCGCCGACGGGCGGTACCAGCTGACCTGTATTTTTCCGGGCAGTTTTTCGTCCGTCTCGCCGCCATCAACTGCCAGCACAAAACGCAGGCTCTGCTCAGCCTGCTGCGGCAAATCGGCCACCCGGCCTTCAAGCACCACCACTTCGCCGGCGCGTTCGGCCGGCCACTGCTGCGAAAGCTGCCAGGAGGCCGCTGCCAGAAACCACAGCGCGCCCAGCAAAAACAGCGCCGGCAGCCTGGCCGGCCTGAAAAAAAGCGCGGCCGCGGCCGCCGCACCCGCAAAAGCCTGCACCGCCGCAGACGGCACAGCAGGCAGCCAGGGTGCCGCAAGACAGCCGGCCGCCAGCGCCAGCACCGCCTGCATGCCCCGCCCCGCCATCACCTAATCCATGTCAACAAGCCGTCCGCCGGTCATTTCCAGCCTCCGGTCCATGCGCCGGGCCAGCTGCGGATCGTGGGTCACCAGCACCAGGCTGGTCCTGAATTCACGATTGAGCTCGAGCATCAGCTCGTAGACCTGCGCGGCATTGTCCTCGTCCAGGTTGCCCGTGGGTTCATCGCCAAGAATGCAGGCCGGGCGATTTATCAGCGCGCGGGCCACGGCGGCACGCTGGCGCTCGCCGCCCGACAGCTGCCCCGGCTTGTGATCCAGCCTGTGCCCCAGGCCAACGCGCTCCAGCAGCTCCACGGCTCGCGCGCGAGCCTGCGCCACCGGCTGCCGGGCAATCAGCAGCGGCATGGCGACGTTTTCAAGCGCCGTGAATTCAGGCAGCAGATGGTGAAACTGATAGACAAACCCAAGGTGGCGATTGCGAATGGCGGCACGGCGCGTCTCGTCGGCGCGCGCCATGTCCTGGCCGGCCACTTCCACGCTGCCCGAGGTGGGCCTGTCCAGTCCGCCAAGCAGGTGCAGCAGCGTGCTCTTGCCCACGCCCGACGGCCCCAGAATGGCCACCTGCTCGCCGGCCCGAATTTCAAGATCAACGCCTTCGAGAACCTTGAGGCGGGCGCCGGCCTGGGCGAAGGATCTTTCCAGCCCCCGGGCCCTGATGACAACATCATTCATGACGCAGCGCCTCCACCGGCTGGGTTCGGGCCGCCCGCCAGGCGGGATAAATGGTCGACAGCAGCGACAGCGCCAGCGCCAGGGCACCAAAGCGCGCCACATCGCCGGCGCGCAGCTCCGACGGCAAATCGCTGATGTAGTACACATCGGCCGACAGAAAATCGATGCTGAGAATCTGCTCGACCAGGCCGACCACCTGCTCGACGTTAAGCGCCAGAAGCACGCCGGCCACTATGCCCAGAAATGTGCCGATGATGCCGATCAGGGAACCCTGAACCATGAAAATGGCCATGATGCGCCGCGGCCCCATTCCCATGGTTTTGAGAATGGCGATATCGGCCTGCTTGTCGGTGACCACCATGACCAGGGTGGAAATGATGTTGAAGGCCGCCACCGCCACAATCAGCGAAAGAATGATGAACATCACCGTCTTCTCGGTGCTGACGGCGCGGAAATAGTTGGCGTGCTGCAGCGTCCAGTCGCGCACCCGGTGAAAGCCGCCGATCTCCTCGTCAATCTGCATGGCAATGGAACGTGCCCGCATCATGTCGTCAAACTTCAGGCGGATGCCGCTGACGTCATCGCCCAGCCTGAAAAGCCGCTGGGCATCCTTGTAGTGCACCACGGCCAGCGCGGTGTCGTACTGGTGAACGCCGGCCTCGAAAATGCCGGCCACGGTAAAACGCCGCACCTGGGGCGACACGCCGGCGGGTGTGGTGCGAATCTCCGGCGCAAAAATGGTGACCTGGTCGCCTTCGCGCACGCCCAGCCTGGCCGCCAGCCCACCGCCAAGCAGCACCTGCCACCGGCCCGACTCAAGCGCGTGCAGGTCGTCACGGTGCATCAGCTGGCCGATTTCCGACACTTCGGGCTCCAGGTCCGGGTCAATGCCCCTCACCTGGGCACCGGCCGTGGCGCGCCCGCGAATCAGGGTTTCCTGCTCGACATACGGCGCCGCCCCCACCACGCGCGGATGTTCATGAACCTGGCCGATCAGCGTCTCCCAGTCGGGCAGTCGCCGCTCGTAGCCTTCTATGGTGGCGTGGGCCACCATGTCCAGAATGCGCTCGCGCAGCTCGGTTTCAAACCCGTTCATCACGCTCAAAACAGTAATCAGGGTCATGACCCCAATCATGATGCCGCCCATGGACACCAGCGAAATGAACGAAATGAAGTGATTGCTGCGCTTGGCGCGCAGATAGCGCAGGCCGACAAAAATGCTCAAAGGGTGATACATGGTCAGGCGCACTCCTTGTGCATCACGACGAAGACTGCCGCAGGCCGTCAATCAGCGCGGTCAGCTCATCGGGCAACGGCGCACTGTAGCAGCGCCTGACCGGCCAGGGCAACTCAAGACTGCTGGCGTGCAAAAACATGCGCTTGAGCCCGGCCGGCGCCGGCTGCCGGTTGTAAAGCTGATCGCCAACCAGGGCGTGGTCAATGGACGCTGCGTGAACGCGGATCTGGTGCGTGCGTCCGGTTTCCAGCCGCGCTTCCGCCAGGCTGTAGCCGTTCAGTTTTTCAACCCGCCTGAAATGCGTCACCGCGCGGCGCCCGTCTTTGGCCGCAATCACCCTGCGCTGCCCGCTGCGGTCGCGAATTTTTTTCAGCGCCCGATCCACGGTGGTCAGCCCGGCGGGCAGGTCACCCTGCATCAGCGCCAGGTAGCGGCGCTCGACCTGATGGTGCGCGAAGGCATCGGACAGCTGCCGCGCCGCCCCGTGATTGCGCGCCACCACTAACACTCCGCTGGTGGCACGGTCAAGCCGGTGGACGGGATAACAGGCATCAAAAATCCGGGCCAGCACGTCCATCAGCCCCCAGCTCAAGCCGCTGCCGCCCTGCACGGCCACCCCGGCCGGCTTGTTGATCACAACCAGCTCTTCGGTCTGTGCAATTATGTTGCGCCTGATTTGCCCGACCACGCTGTCGGGCACAGTCCGTGCTTCCGGCTCGCGCACGGCAACCGGCGGAATGCGCACCTCATCGCCTTCCTCAAGCCGGGCCATGGGCCGCACGCGGCGGCTGTTGACGCGCACCTGTCCTGTCCTGACCAATCGGTAGACCAGCGACCTGGGCACGCCTTCAAGCGCTGCCATCAGATAGTTGTCAAGGCGCTGGCCGGCATGATCGGGCGCGACCCGAATGTATCTGACGCTGCTTTTGCCCGCTGTTTTCTTCATTGCTGCCGCCTGGCTTTTGCAGTTCAGGCGCCTGTTGTTGCAAAGCGTTTGATGATAAACTATGTATGTTGTGGTGCGCGGACAGAACCAGCTTTGCGGCTGAGGCATATTTTCAGCCAATTGCGCGCTTGATCGTGAATGCCGCTTCTTTAAACTTGCCCTGTCGGCAACCGTTTCGGGGCGTTTCAAGGCCCGGCCCGGTTGCCTGATACGCGGCGTTCACCGGCCGCACCACCAGATTTTTATCCGTCCGGAATTGGCCGGATGATCTCCCTGGGGGATCAACTCGGATTTGCGTGCCGCCTGCAGTTTTCATCGCACCGGCTGCAAATGAATATTGCGAAACGCTGGCGCTGGATTTCATGACAGCTGCCAGCGGTTTCGGTAACAAAAATTTAGCGCTCTCGACCCAGCCGCTGTCAGCACATGAAGGGGCCAGGCGCCGAGGCCCGCAGCCATTAAGGTCTGCGTGCCCACCAGACTTTCCGTTCCATTGATGGACCGGGAAAGACCGGCGAAACAGGCCGGTTTTCCGGCAAGGTACGCAACCTGTCCGGCTTGTCTGGTTATTTTTGGCTGCCGCCTACCAGTGGCGATGATTTCAGATCATCCTGGTGTCAAATCCCGGCTGGCCGCTGCCCGGCAGTGGTCGGAGCGCCGGAGAGGACAACTAATGAAACGCATGCTGATCAACGCAACTCAGCCTGAAGAGTTGCGCGTGGCCGTAGCAGACGGCCAGACCCTGCTCGACCTCGATATCGAGGTTCCTGCCCAGGAACAAAAGAAATCAAACATTTACAAGGGCCGCATCACGCGCGTCGAGCCCAGCCTTGGCGCCTGCTTTGTCGAATTCGGCTCCGAGCGCCACGGTTTTCTGTCGCTCAAGGAAATCAGCCGTGAATATTTCAGCCCAAGCGCGCTCAAAGCTCTCGAGTCCGGCGAGCGCGTCGACATCAAGGACGCTGTTCACAGCGGACAGGAAATCATTGTCCAGGTAGACAAGGAAGAGCGCGGCACCAAGGGCGCGGCGCTGACCACGTTTATCTCCCTGGCCGGGCGCTACCTGGTGCTGATGCCCAACAACCCGCGTGCCGGCGGCGTGTCTCGCCAAATCACCCGCGATGAGCGCAAGGAACTGTTGGCCACGCTCAATGAAATTGAAATCCCGGGCGGCATGGGCTGCATCGTCAGAACGGCCGGCGTGGGGCGCGACCGCGAAGAACTGCAGTGGGACCTCGACTACCTGCTGCAGCTGTGGGCCGCCATCCAGGAAGCAGCCGGCAAAAGAAAGGCGCCCTTCCTTATCTACCAGGAAAGCGACCTGATCATCCGCGCGCTGCGCGACTACCTGCGCGAGGATATTGGTGAGATCCTCATTGACGATGAGGCGGCCGCCAACGATGCGCGTGAGTTCATGCAGCAGGTCATGCCGCACAACCTGCGCAAGCTCAAATACTACAGCGACGACACCCCCCTGTTTTCCCGCTTCCAGCTCGAAAGCCAGATTGAATCGGCCTTTGCGCGCGAAGTGCGCCTGCCCTCCGGCGGCGCTGTCGTCATCGACCACACCGAAGCCCTGCTGTCCATAGACATCAACTCGGCGCGTGCCACCAAAGGGGCCGACATTGAGGAAACTGCCCTTCAGACCAACCTTGAGGCCGCTGATGAAATTTCACGGCAGCTGAGAATCCGCGACCTTGGCGGGCTGATTGTCATCGACTTCATCGACATGATGAACCGCGACAACCAGCGCCAGGTCGAAGCCCGCCTGCGCGATGCCATGCGCCAGGACAAGGCCAGGGTACAAATCGGCCGCATCTCGCGTTTTGGTCTTCTGGAAATGTCGCGCCAGCGACTGCGCCCCTCGCTGGGCGAATCCAGCTACATCACCTGCCCGCGCTGCGACGGCTACGGCGCCATACGCTCCATCGAGTCCCTGGCGCTGTCCATTTTGCGCCTGGCCGATGAAGAAGCCATGAAGGAACACACGGCCCGCGTGATCGTGCAGGCGCCCATAGAAGTGGCCAACTTTTTGCTCAACGAAAAAAGACCGGCCACCGAAGAAATCGAGTCACGCACCAAGGTCGGCATTACCGTGGTCGCCAACCGCTGGCTCGAGACCCCGCGCTTTGAAGTTCAGCGCATACGCGCCAACGAAACCGTTGATGAGCCAAGCTATGCCCTGGCTACAGGCGAAGAGCTCGAACATCTTCCTGCCCAGCCAGAGGCTCGCCCCGGCCCTGCACCCGAGCCGGCAGCGGTGGGCCGCCTGCCGCGCAAAAGCCCGGCTCCGGCTGCCACCACCACAGGTGTTTTTGCGCGCCTGAAAGCCTGGCTGGCGGCCCTTCTGGGATCCGGTGATGATCGAGCCGAAGGCAAGAAGAAGCCGCGCCCCAAAAAATCTGCCAGGCGCCAGCAGCAGGATCGCAGACAGCGCCAGCCCCATTCACGGCGCCAGAGAAAAAAGACCACACGCAAGAAGGCAGCCAGGAAAAAAACCTCATCCAGGCGCGGCAGGCAAGAAGATGACAGGCCCGGCGGCAAAAAGGCAGGCAAGAAAAAAGCGTCCAAAAAGAAGACCACCCGCGGCCGTCGCGGCGGCCGTCGACGCCGCTCAAGATCAGGCCGGTCTGAACAACAGGGTGAAAACCGGCAGCAGCAACAGCAGGCGTCAGGCCGGGGGCGGCAGCCTGCGCGTGGTTCGCGGCCCGGAGATGACCGCAAACAACCCGAACAGCAAAAGCCCGGCCAGAACAAGCCGCGCTCAAGCCCTGACCAGGCGCAGGACCAGTCCAGCAGATCCGACCGTCAGCGCTCCGGACAAGACCGGGCCGGCGAACGACAGCCGGCAGCAGATACGTCCCGTGAAAGCAGGCCCAGGCAGGGCGCGAGCGAACAGAACAGGCCTGCGCGCCGCCAGGCGCCTGAAGAACAGCGCCGTACCGGCAGATCTGAGCAGGCCACGACCAGCGACAAGCCTGCGGCCGGCGGTCAGGACAGGCCCGGACAGGATCCGGGACCTTCCCGGGCCGGGGAGCAAAAACCCGCTGCTGCCGAACAGCGGTCGCCCGCGCGTCAGGAAAAGGATGCCGGACGGCCAGCAACAAAAAGCGAAAAGTCGCCGCAAGATGACAAGCGCGGTGCGGGCGCCCGAAAAGAAGGCGGCAAGGCGCCATCAAGGCCTGACGAAGCCGGAGCTGCACAGGCCAGGCCTGAAAAGGCCAGGTCCGACCAATCCGCATCCGACAAGAAAGATGCGGCTGCCCAGGACCGCTCCAGGAAGGCCGGGCAGAAGCCCTCTTCGGAAAGGCAGCCCGACAGCAAGCCGGCTGCAGGCACTGCCATCCCGGAGGGTGGCGGCATCTACCGGCTGAAACAGTCTGACTGACTCCACTGCGCGGGCCCCGGCCCGCGCAGACTTCCTGCGCCAGTCGGCAGCGGTTATACGTCGGTGACCATCCCGTGCCTGAGCGCTGCCCTCAGCAGCTCAACTTCGTTGCTGACATCAATTTTCTCGTAAACCCGGTATTTGTAGGTTGCAACGGTCTTGGGGCTGATGCTCAGCGTCTCGCCTATAACCTTGGCCCTCATGCCCTGCATGAGCATGCGGGCCACCTCAAGCTCTCTTGCGGTCAATTCCTGAAACGGTGTTTTGGAGGCGCCGGGCAGCAGCGAAAGCGCCAGCTGCTGTGAAATATTGGCGCCAATATAGCGCTCGCCGCGCGACACTGCATGAACCGCCTCCACCAGCTCATCGGCATTGCACGCCTTGGTCAAATAACCGCTGGCGCCCGAATCCAGCAGCCTGGCCGGCAGCGGCGGCTCGCTGTGAGCAGTCAGCACAACAATACGAATCTGCGGCTGGGCCTTGAGAATACGCTCTGTTGATTCAAGGCCCGAAATGCCCGGCAGGCCCAGATCCATAAGAACAACGTCGGGTTTCAGCTGCCTCGACAGACGAATGGCATCCTCTCCTGAAGCTGCCTCCCCAATCACTTTGATGCGGTTGTCCTGCCCAAGAATTCCCTTCAGTCCGATCCGCATCAGATCATGGTCATCAACGATCAGGACATTTATCACAGAAGCGCTCCTTTATCGCGATATTCAGCACAAGCGGCTAGCTTAGCGCAAGCCCATACACTTTTAAAGTGGCCGCGACGGCAAACTTTCATGATATTCAATCGCTTGCCTTGCCGGCATGGCCGCCGCCTGCAGCCAGGGTTACACTTGCCGCTACAGTCTTTATACACGCATGCGGCAAACATGACTGAAACTCCAGCAAGCATACAGCGTCACTCCGGGCCCGGCTCAGCCATGCTTGTCGCTCTGACGGGCGGTGTGGCCAGCGGCAAGTCCGCTGTTTCGGGCATTTTGGAGGAATTGGGCGTGCCGGTTGTGGACACCGATGTAATCGCACGGCAGGTTGTGGCACCTGCAAGCCCGGGCCTGGCCCGGGTGGTGGCTGAATTCGGCCCCGGCGTGCTGCATGAAAACGGCAGCCTTAATCGTGCCCGGCTCGGCAAGCTGGTTTTTTCCAGTCCGTCAAGGCGCGCCCGGCTGGAAGCCATTCTTCACCCCCTTATAGAAAAACAGGCGCGTCATGAAATCGCACAGCAGGCCGAGGCCGACTATGTGCTTTTGGTGGTGCCGCTGCTGGTTGAGTCCGGATTGTTTGAAGATGCGGACTGCATCGTCACGGTCGATGTCGACGAGCAAACCCAGGTGGAGCGACTGATGCGCCGCAGCGGCATGGATGAAAAGCAGGCCCGCGCCATGCTCGATGCCCAGACCAGCCGCGCGCGGCGCCTTGAAGTGGCCGATCACGTTGTTGATAACAGCGGCTCACTGGAAGAGCTCCGCGACAGGGTGGTCGCACTGCACCACATGCTGGTGGATATCAGCGCCAGGCGTTCTCAGCCCGCCTGAAAACCAGGCGCGGGCCTGCAGGCAACGCCGGCGCCCTGCCCTTGCACCCCGGCCGCTGCGTTATTCAGAGTCGATTAAGTCGCGATTGCCTAATCTATGGCCAACGCTGACAAAACGGCGCTCAACCAAAACGGAGAATTGAAATGTTTGACAAAAGACTGTTACTGGCAATCCCGTTCTTCTGTCTGAGCGGCCTGGCCCTGGCCGGCAGCACCAGTTATGAAACCGCCCGGGTGGTGGATGTGCAGCCCATTGTGGACATTGAGCGTACGCCCGTTGATCGTGAAGTGTGCCGGCAGCAGGAGGTGCTGGTTGAAAAGCGTCATTCGCACACGCCGACCATTTTGGGGGCCATTGTCGGCGGCGTGGTGGGCAACCAGTTTGGCGGGGGCAGCGGCCGCCGCGCAGCCACGGTTGCCGGCGCGGCCCTGGGCGGCTCGATTGCCCACGACTCTTCCAGCGGCAAGCGCGTTGTACCGTCAACCCGCACGCAATGCCACACCGAGCGCAGCTGGCGCGAGCGCACTGTGGAGCGCGGCTATCGGGTGACCTATGAATACAACGGCCGCCTGCACCGCACCACCATGAACCACCCGCCCGGCGATACCATTCAGGTGCGCGTGTCGGTAGAACCCAGCGGTTACTGAACTCCAAAAACCATTCCTGAAAGCGGGCTGCGGCCCGCTTTTTTTATGGCAGAAACCTGCGCTGTCGCCGGCTGCAGCCCGGTTGGGGTAAACTCTGCAACCATGAAAATGCCGATCGGATTCCAGCGCCTCTTTCTGTTTTTGTGCCTGTTTGGCGCCACTGCCGCCCCGGCGCAGGAGGAGACCGACATCTACAGGGTGGAAGTGCTTGTCTTCACCCATGCCGGCGGGCAGTCCGATGCCTGGCCCGAAACCGGCCTTGAAAGTCACGCCGGGGCGCTGGATCCGGCCCTGGCTGCATACTCCGGCAAACAGCAGGATCACAACGAGGAAGACCCCGATCTTGCCGCTGCCCTGCACATCATGGACACGCTCGCCAGCCTTGAAGACAGTGACCGGCCGGACGGTGAATTCCTGGTGCTGCCGGAAACATGGGTTGCGCTCGATACGCTGACCGGGCCCGCCGAAGCGGCGCGCCAAAAGCTGGCCCGCTCCGGCGCCTTTGACCTGCTGGCCTGGAGCGCCTGGTACCAGCCCGTCGAGACCGGCCGCTCGGCCCCGGGCGTCAGAGTGCACGACGACCATTTGCTGGCGGCCAGCTGGATCAGCCTGTCGCCCACGGGCCGGATAGTCCGCGACGGCAAGCCGGTGACACGGGCGGACGAGCTGTTCCCCGAAATGCACTATCGCCTGGATGGCACGGTGCGCCTGCGCCGGCAGCGGCATGTGCATGCCGATATCAATCTTGCCTGGCGCCTGCCGGAGCAGCGGCCGGAAACGCGGATTTTTACGCCCCTGGAGCAAACCACGTACCTGACTCATCACCTGGATGAATCCCGCGCCATCCGGTCGGGCCGGCTTGAATACTTTGACTCCGGCTGGCTGGGCGTTCTGCTGCATGTAACCCCCTGGCTGCCCCCCGAAGATGAAGATGAAAATGCCGAATGAACGCGAAGCCCGGGCACCGGCCGTGATTGAGAAGGTGTTCAAGAGCCGGCGGCTGGACAATGTCTACCAGCTGCTGGTCAATGAAGAAGACGCCCGCGTGTGCACCGACATTGATGACGATGCCTGTCAGGTGGTCGCCGGAAACTTCCTGCTGCAGATCACAACCCAGTTTTTCACCAAGCTGGGAGACTCCATCGCCAACCCCAAAACGGTGCTCGCCTGGCTGCTTTCCGCGCTGTCGGCGCCGGCGGTATTTACGGCCTTTCTTGTTCCGGTGCGCGAATCCGGATCGCTGATTCCGCAGCTTTTTATTGCCAGCTATGTGCGCCGCCAGCCCGTCAGAAAATGGATTTTTGTGGCCGGCAGCGTGCTGCAGGCCGTGGCCGTGATATGCATGGTTTTGGTTGCGCTTGCCCTCAACGGCACGGCGGCCGGCATCGGGCTGCTCTCTGCGCTGGTTCTGTTCAGCCTGGCGCGCGGCCTGTGTTCGGTCTCTTCCAAGGACGTGCTCGGCAAGACGGTGCCCAAAACCAGGCGCGGCCGGGTCAGCGGCTGGTCCGAGTTCCTGGCCGGCTTTATTACCATCGGCGTGGGCGTTTCGCTGCTGCTGGACACCAATGACAGCGGCGCCGGAAAGACCTACCTGGTTTTGTTGTCGGTGGCGGCGGCCCTGTGGCTGCTGGCGGCCGTCAGCTACGGCATGATTCGTGAATTCCCGGGCGCCACCGGCGGCGGCGGCAATGCAATAACCGAAGCCTTCAGGCGCATGGGCCTGCTGGGCAGCGACCGTCATTTCCGGCGCTTTATCCTGGCCCGCTCGCTGCTGCTGTGCTCGGCCCTGACAGCGCCGTTTATCATTATGCTGGCCCACCAAAACACGTCGGGAACATTCCTTGTTTTGGGGCTGTTTGTTATTGCCGACGGCGCGGCCAGCCTGGTTTCAGCGCCTTTCTGGGGGCATTTTGCCGACATTTCCAGCCGCCGCGTGATGATTGTCGCCGGTGCCGCGGCCGCAGGCGTTGGCATTGTGCTGGTTGCCCTCATCAACGCCCTGCCCGGCCTGGCCGGCACCAACTGGCTCTATCCGGCCTTCTTTTTCATGCTTTCCATTGCCCATGCCGGCGTGCGGCTGGGGCGCAAGACCTATATTGTCGACATGGCCGGCGGCAACAGGCGCACCGACTACGTTGCCGTCAGCAACACCGTGATTGGCGTTGTGCTGCTGCTGACCGGCAGTGTCGGCGCCCTGGTGCCGCTTGTGGGCGTGTCCGGGGTCATTCTGATTCTGGCCGCAATGGGGCTGGCCGGGGCGTGGATGAGCGCCCGCCTGCCGGAAACCGAAATGGGCTGAGACAGCCGCTTTGCGCTTCAGCCCGGCGGCCAGTCGAGATGACGGCCGGCCAGCAGGTGCAAATGAATGTGATAAACCGACTGCCCGCCCTTTTCATTGCAGTTGAACACCAGGCGGTAGCCGTCCTCGGCCACGCCTTCCTGCACGGCAATTTTCTGCGCAGTCAGCACCAGCCTGCCGACCAGTTCGGCATCGTCGGATGCCAGATCGTTGGTGGTGGCGATATGGCGTTTGGGAATCACCAGAACATGCACCGGGGCAGCCGGGTTGATATCGCGAAACGCCAGAATATCGTCATCCTCATAGACGATATCGGCGGGCAGTTCACGATTGATTATTTTTAAAAAGAGATCATCCTGCAACTTTGCCTTCCTCACGCTGTTCGCGAATTGTTGACAACACGCGCTGTGCCGCCTCCCTGACGCTGCCTGCGCCGCCGGGGACTTCGGACGCCCAGGCGGCGGATCGCAGCGGGCTTGCAAACGCGCCCGGATCAATGCTCAAAACCTGCGGCCCTGTGGAGACGCGCTCGGCCCGCAGAATTTCGGCCAGCTGCCGGCGGCCGGCCTGGGCCACGCCGTAGGCCGCCCAGCCGGCGGGCCGGGAAACGCTTTGTTCATCGTCGATAAAAACGATGCGCGCGCTGCTGTTCATCAGCGGCATCAGCACGGATACCAGCATATACGGAGCGGTCAGCGAAGTCTGCAGTATCTGCAGCCACTCACCCGGCGGCTGCTGTACAAGCGGCTGCAGGCCGTAAAAGGCCGCAGCATTGTGAATCAGCCCGTCAAGCCGGCCGAACTGGTCCTTTATTGCGCCGGCAAGCTGCTCATAGTCCTGCGGCGCGGCCCCGGCAAGATCCATGGGCATCAGGGCCGGCGCGCGGCCTGACTTGTCCGCCACGCTGTCGTGCAGCCTGTTCAGCGAGTCCACATCGCGGTCGAGGGCTATGCAATCATCTCCGCGTTCGGTCAGCTGGCGCACCAGCTCGCTGCCCAGCGCGCCGGCCGCGCCGGTGATCAGCCAGTTTGCCTTTTTTGAATTCGTCATCGGTTGTCAGGTTTTGCAGCTGGATTCAGGCGTGATTGTCGCAGATTTCGGATTGCGCCGGCGTGCCCGCAAACGCGGTGAGCGGTATACTGGACGCATGCCCTACTACGAGTACGTCAGCACCAACCCTGAAGCCGGCTGTGATTTTTGCAGCCGGCCGGTGGCCATACTGCAGAAAATCAGCGACCCGCCCATGAAGAAGTGCCCGTACTGCGGCCACCCCACGCGGCGCGTCATTTCCGCCCCCAATATTGCCGGCAAGCATTCACGAGCACCCAAAACCAGTGAGGTTGAGCAGGCCGGTTTTACCCAGTACCGCCGCATCGGCAAGGGCGTATACGAAAAATCGGCCGGCAAGGGGCCGGACATCATCAGTTCGGACTAGCCCCGGGAAACTCTCAGCCGGCGCGCTGCGCGCCAGGCGCACCACAGATTGGCTGCATGACCGGAATGCACCCGCCGGTGCACAATCTGGCCGGGCCGGCGCGCCACCTTGCGCGCCAGGCGTCTGTCCATGGCATGAACAATCATCAAGTGGCGCTGCTGCCAGCGGCCCTCCGCCGGGGTTGTGGCCAGGGCCGAATCCGCCCTGTTACGACCGTCTTCCAGCCAGGCTCTTGCCAGGCCGTGAAAGCCGCGCGAGACGGTCTTTTCCGCCGCATCCCGGCGGGACACCTGGTAGTCGGCCTGCAGCTCGAGCGGCACCAGCCAGCGGTTGGCGCGCGCGTCAATGGCCAGGTCACGAACCAGCCTGACCAGATAGCCATACGCCCCCAGGGCGGCCCAGTCGTCAAATGCATGCATGCGGCCATCAACAAGCGCGGCCTCGATTCGCGCCGCCTCACCGCCCATGCCCAGGCAATGCTGCCAGGCTTCTTCAACGCGCTCAAAGCGCGGGGGCTCAAGCGTGCCCTGCACGTTGCCGATCAGCGCATCAAACCACTCGGCGTCCAGCCTGTCGGCGGCCGAGCTGGCCACCAGGGCGTCGATGACCGGATGCGCGGCGCGTTCGCGCAGCGCCTGGCGCCACCAGTCCAGCTTGCGCCGGCCCACATCGGTATCGCTGACGGTATCGGGCACAGCCGCTATTTCGGCCAGCACCGCCCGCAGCGCAAGAATTCGGTCCTGATGTTCGGCGGGCGCATAGTGCAGCGAGGCGGCCAGGGGGTTGCCGGCCTTCAGCATGCGCGTCCGCAGCCAGCCCAGCGGATCATCCATGGACCGGCCCGGGAATGTTGAGTGCTGTGAGCAGGTCTGCCGGCGTCTTCGCCATGCGGTCCGCCCCCCAGCCGGTGCCGTTGTCGCCGGCAGGCAGATATCCCCAGGCCGCCACCACCGTGCGGGTTCCGGCCGCAGCGCCGGCCAGCACATCGCGCTTGTCATCGCCCACAAAAAACACCTCGCCGGGCGGCACTTCAAGCAGCTCGCAGGCCATGAGTACGGGTTCGGGCGCCGGCTTGGGAAGGTTGGTGCTGTCGCCTGCCACCAGGCAGCCAAAGCGGGCGCTCCAGCCAGCCTGCTCCAGCACCGGCCGGGCAAAGCGATTGACCTTGTTGGTGACAATTCCCATGGCGATGCCGCGTTCCTCAAGCGCCTTCATGACGCTCGGGATACCGTCAAACGGCCGTGATTTTACCCAGCAGGCGGCCTCGTAATAGTCGAGCAGCTGATTCAAAAGCCGGTTTTGCCGATCGGCCGGCATGTCAGCCCAGTCGGGCATGCCGGCCTTGAGCAGTCCGCGGGCGCCGCGCGAGACAAACTCGCGCATCATGTCGACGCCAAGCGCATCAAGGCCCCGTTCGGCCCGAATTCTGTTCAGCGCCAGAACCAGGTCGGGCGCACTGTCAATCAGCGTTCCGTCCAGATCAAACAGAACGGCGGCGGGCAGGTTTGTGCTCATGTTTCTTTCGGGCGGGTGGCGCACAGAAAATAGTTGACGGCGGGTCGACCACCAAAACGCACGGTGCGCGAAAGCGGGTTGTAGGTCATGCCGGTTATTTCCGTCACCTCAAGGCCGGAACGTCGACAGGCGGCGGCCAGTTCCGAAGGCTTGATCAGCCGGTCGTAGCGATGGGTCCCGCGCGGAATCAGGCCGAGCAGGTATTCGGCGCCGGCAATGGCTGCCGCCCAGGCCAGCGGCGTGCGGTTGATGGTGCTGATAAAAACCTGGCCACCGGGCCGGCACAGCCTGGCCAGCGCCTCAACCGTGCGTGCCGGACTGGGCACATGTTCCAGCAGCTCGAGGCAGCAGACAATGTCATAAACCCCGCCTTCGGATTCCGCCAGTTCTTCAGCGGTCACCTGCCTATAGTCAATGTCCAGACCGCTGTCGAGCATGTGCAGGCGGGCGACTTCGAGCGCGCGCTCGCCGATATCAATGCCGGTCACCAGTGCTCCGCGCCTGGCCAGCGCCTCGCTGAGCAAACCGCCTCCGCAGCCAACGTCCAAAACCTTTTTATCTTCAAAGTCGGCGCGCTCGGCAATAAATTCGGCACGCGGCTCGTTGATGTCATGCAGGGTGCGCATTTCGCCTTCGGGATCCCACCAGCGCATGGCAAGAGCGGCAAAATGCTCAGCCTCCCTTGCATCAACATTTTCGCGCCCGCCGTGCATCAGTCGGTCACTCGCGAAAGATACTCGCCGCTGCGCGTATCAACCTTGATGATCTCGCCTTCCTGGACAAACAGCGGCACGCGAACGGTTGCGCCGGTTTCCAGATGGGCCGGCTTGCCGCCGCTGCCCGAAGTGTCGCCACGCAGGCCGGGATCGGTCTCGACAATCTTGAGCTCAACAAAATTGGGCGGAGTCACTACAATGGGCTGACCGTTCCACAGCGTGATCTGGCAGATATCCTCTTCCTTGAGCCACAGCTTGGCATCACCGATCACTTTTTCATCGGCCGCCAGCTGGTCAAAGGTTTCCGGATCCATGAAATGCCAGAACTCGCCGTCACTGTACAGGTACTGGAAGTTTTTCTCGAAAACATCGGCCGCTTCAACGGTTTCGCCTGACTTGAAAGTGCGTTCAACCACCCGGCCGGTGAGCAGGTTTCTGATCTTGACCCGGTTGAAGGCCTGGCCCTTGCCGGGTTTTACAAACTCGTTTTCAACGATGTTGCACGGATCCCCGTCAATGAGAATCTTCAGGCCTGTTCTGAACTGGTTGGTACTGTAAGTTGCCATGACTGCTCCGGATTACAATGGGCTTGCCCGCCGCGGCAGGCAAGCCGGGGTGTATTGATGTTGATCTACGAAGAATCAAACTGATGAAACGCAATATTCTAGCGCGAAAGCAGCGCGACGACTGGCGCAGGCAGCTGGGCGAGGCCATTCGCTCGCCCGCAGAGCTTCTTGAACTGCTGAACCTGGCGGCAAGGGACGAGCCGGCCACCAGCCGCTTCCCCATGCTGGTGCCGCGCGCGTTTGCAAATCGCATGGAGCCGGGAAACCGGCAGGACCCGCTGCTGCTTCAGGTTCTTCCGGACCAGGACGAAAGTCGCAGCGCGCCCGGATTTTCCGATGATCCCGTCGGCGACATGGCCAGCAAGGCCGGACGGGGCATTTTGCACAAGTACCAGGGCCGCGTGCTGCTGATTGCCACCGGCGCCTGCGCAGTCAACTGCCGCTACTGCTTTCGCCAGGCCTTCCCCTACTCCACCGAACACGCCGGGCGTGACCAGTGGCGGGCTGCTGTTGAACATATTGCCAGCGACGACAGCATAGAGGAGGTCATTCTTTCCGGCGGCGATCCGCTCATGCTGTCAACGCGCAGGCTCACCCAGCTGACTGAAATGCTGCGCGACATCGGTCACATCCGGTTTCTGCGCATTCATTCGCGCCTGCCCGTTGTGCTGCCCGACCGCATTACCGACAACCTGCTTGACTGGCTGCAGTCGCTGCCGTGGCCAGCGGTGCTTGTGCTGCACGCCAACCACGCCAACGAGCTTGACGACAACGTGGCCGCCGCGGTTGGCCGGTTGCGAAAGATAGGCGTTCACGTGCTCAATCAGGCTGTTTTGCTGGCGCGCGTCAATGACTCCGTCTCCGCCCTGGCCGCCCTGATGCGCCGAACTTTCGAGATTGGCGCACTGCCCTATTACCTGCATCTTCTGGACCCGGTTTCGGGCGCGCAGCGCTTTGACACATCGGAAGAGCACGCCAGGCAGCTTGTGGAAGGTTTGCGCCGCCAGCTGTCGGGCTACCTGGTGCCGCGGCTGGTGCGCGAAGTGGCCGGCGAGCCCTACAAGATTCCAGTGCTGTAAAAAAGCCTGCACAAGCGGTAAACTTCAAAAGCATACGAGACAAAGGTAAAGCAAAACCATGGCCAAGCCTCCCAGCAAATTAAACATCCTGGCTGTTTCACACGACCCGTCCGCTCCGCGTCAGCTCATGCAGATGCTGGACGATGATGAACGGGTCAACGTGCTTTTTGCCGACACGGCCAATGCGGTGCAGCGTATTTTCAAGGGCGACCGGGTGGACATGGTGCTGATAAGGATGGACCCTGAGGACCCGGCCCTGTTTCAGGCCTGTGTTCGCGTGGCGCGCGAGCAGGACGGCTTTGTGCCGGTCATGGCTCTGATCAACACCGATGACGCCCAGTCTGCGCTGGCGGCTGCGACCGCCGGCGTGGAAGGTTTTGTCAGTCAGGCCGGACTGCGCCAGTTCAAGCGTCTGGCCCTGTCACAGGTGGAGTCCCTGCTGGCCCGCCAGGACGCCAGGCAAGCCCTGAAGAGCCTCGAGGATATTGAAGATCGCTATACGCTTCTTCTGCACAGCTCAAGCGAGGCCATTGCCTATCTCCACGAAGGCCTGCACATCTACGCCAACCCGGCCTATCTGGAAATGTTCGGGTTCGACAGCTTTGATGATCTTGAAGGCCTGTCCATGCTGGACCTGCTTTCTTCAGGAGAAAAGGCCATCGACCTGAAGCAGGTACTCAAGGATCTGAACGAAGACAAGCTGCCCGAAGACGAGCTTGAGCTTCAGGCCCACCGCCAGAATGGCGAAAGCTTTGTCGCGCTGGTGGACTTTTCGCCGGCCCGCTATGGCGGCGAGTACTGCGCCCAAATGCTGGTGCGCGAACAGGTGGCGCTGATAGACCCGGCCATGGAACAGGAGCTGCAGCGCCTGAAAACCCGCGATCGCCTGACCGACCTGCTCAACGCCCCGGCGTTTATCGAGCTGGTTGGCCAAAAGCTTGCGGAAAAAGACGCCGATGAATACCTTGCCATTCTTGCCATTGCTCTGGACGGCCGTGAGGAAATACTCGACAAGGTTGGCATTGGCGCCAGCGATGAGCTGGTCAGGGAAACCGCCGAGCTGCTGCGCGAAGTTGTTGGCGAGGAACACGAGCTGGCCCGCCTGCGTGACCATACGTTTGTAATGGCTGTCAGCGCCGGCAGCCGGGCGGACATCGACAAGCTGGCCGGACGTGTCACCGAAAACACGTCCGGACGCATTATCGACGTGCGCGACAACAGCCTGACCATATCCGTCGGTGTCGGGCTGGCGATAACCGGCAGCGAACCGCCCGAGCCGGCCACGCTTGCAGAGCAGGCCGAGCTGGCGCTGGTGGAAGCCCTGCGTGCAGGTGGCGGCAGCTTTGTCCGCTACCGGCCGCGCGTTTCCTTCGATGACGACGAAAACCTGGCTGCCTGGGAAGAGCGGCTGCGCCACGCGCTCGACCAGGACGAATTCAGCCTGGTTGTCCTGCCCGTTACCAGCATGGAAGATGACAGTTTTCTCATTAACGAGGTTGAAACCCGCCTGCGCCCCGAAGACAGCGATGAGGTCATACTGCCATCGGCCTATATGGGTGCAGCAGCCCGGGCCGGGCTTTCCTCAAGGCTTGATGAAGACATGCTCGACCGGCTTGAAAAGCTTGTTGCGGAAAGCTCCGGGCAAAACGCCATCTGGCTGGCTCCGCTGAGCCTGCAGACCATTGGCGAGCAGCAGTCCGTCCAGGCGCTGGCAGCCAGGCTTGAAAATGGTCCCCTTGATCCAAAAAAGCTGATTTTGGCCTTCCGTGAACCTGAAATTCGCCAGAAGCTGCGCCCGGTCAGCGCGTTTATCGACAGCTTTTCAAAACTTGGCTGCCGTTTCGCGCTGTGCGATGTGGGCCCGGAAGCCCAGGCGGAAAGCCTGGTCCGCCATCTGCAGCTCGACTACATTCAGCTGGCACCCGAAGCCATACAGGATCTGGGCGAGGATGAAGCGGTGCGGCACCAGCTCTCCATGCTTTCAAAGCTGGCCGGCGAAGCCGGCGCAAAAATCATTGCGCCGCCGGTGGAAAACACCGGCGACCTGGCCACGCTTTGGCAGTATGGAATCGTTCTTGTTCAGGGCGAGCTGATTCACGACGCCGCCTGAGGCGGCACGGTGCCGCTTTGGCTGCGCTGGCTCAGCGCAGCTGCTCCAAAGCGGCAATTCTTTCTTCAAGCGGCGGGTGGCTCATCAGCAGCCGCTTCAGGCCGGCGCCCGCCCCGCCGCGTATTCCAAAGGCCTCGACCGAATCGGGCAGGTCTGCGCGACCACTGACCTGGCCCAGCCGTTGCAGGGCGGCAATCATGTTGTTGCGCCCGGCCAGCCGGGCACCGCCGGCATCGGCCCGAAATTCACGCCAGCGTGAAAACGCCATGGTAATCATGCTGGCCAAAATGCCCAGAACCAGCTGCAGCACAATGACGCTCAGATAGTAGCCGGGGCCGTAGCCGCGCTCGCTGCGGAACACGGCGCGGTCAACAAACTGCCCCAGAATGCGCGCCAGCAGCAGCACCATGGTATTGAGCACGCCCTGCAGCAGCGTCATGGTCACCATGTCGCCGTTGGCCACATGCGACACCTCGTGGCCCAGCACCGCCTCAACCTCGTTGCGGCGCATGTGGGCCAGCAAACCGGTGCTGACGGCCACCAGGGCGTTATTGCGCGAAGCCCCGGTGGCAAAGGCGTTGGGCTCGGGCGCCTGATACACGGCCACGTCAGGCATGCCAATACCGGCTTCCCGGGCCTGGCGCGCCACCGTGTCCACAAGCCACTGCTCGACCTCATTGGCCGGCTGCGCAATAATTCTTGCGCGCGTGCTGGCCACAGCCAGTCTTTTTGAAAGCAGCAGCGAAATTACCGCTCCGCCCATGCCAAACAGCAGGGCCATAATCAGAATGCCGGCGTAATGGACGCTGATGCCGCGGCTGACAAGCCAGGGCTCAAGCAGGCTCATCACCGTTCCCAAGACAATGAGGACAGCCAGGTTGGTGGCCAGAAAAAGAAGGATTCGGCGCATAAAAAACCAGGTTGTGATTGGACTTCCCATAAAGTAGTGGCTGCCAGCACCCTTTCCAAGCCGTGCTTTTACCGGCCCTTTCGCAGACATTTGCCGCACGGGATGCACCTGCCCCTTCAGCGGCGCTATACTTTCAGCTACTTTCGCTCTTTTGCCGGACCATCAGGAAATGAACCCAAACCACCTTGACTTCGAACAGCCCATTGTTGAACTGGAAGCCAAGATTCGCGAACTGAGAAATGTTGGCTCCAATGCCGACATGAATCTGGAAGAGGAGATTGCCCGGCTGGAGCAGAAATGTCATGAGCGCACCCGGACAATTTTCTCGGAGCTGAGCGACTGGCAAATTTCACAGCTGGCCCGCCACCCCGACCGTCCCTACACCCTGGACTATCTGCCCATGGTGTTTGACCGCTTTGAAGAACTTCACGGCGACCGCCTTTATGCCGACGACCATGCCATTGTCGGCGGCCCGGCCATGATTGACGGCCGGGCCGTCATGCTTGTCGGGCACCAGAAGGGTCGCGGCACGCGCGAAAAGGTTTACCGAAACTTTGGCATGCCGCGCCCCGAGGGCTACCGCAAGGCGCGCCGGCTGATGGAAATGGCCGCCCGATTCAAAATGCCCGTTGTCACCTTCATAGACACGCCAGGCGCCTACCCCGGAGTGGGTGCCGAAGAGCGCGGCCAGTCCGAGGCCATTGCCCGCAACCTCGCGGTCATGTCGCGGCTGCCGGTGCCCATCGTCTGCTTTGTTATTGGCGAGGGCGGCTCCGGCGGCGCGCTGGCCATTGGCGTGGGCGACCGCATCAGCATGCTCCAGTACAGCATCTACTCGGTTATTTCACCCGAAGGCTGCGCATCCATTCTGTGGAAAAGCGCCGACAAGGCCGCCCAGGCTGCCGGCGCCATGGGGCTGACTGCAACCAAGCTCAAGGCCAACAGGCTCATTGACAAAATCATTCAGGAGCCGGCCGGTGGCGCCCACAGATCGCCTCATGAAGTGGCGGTGCGCATTCGTGAAACCATCACGGCCCAGCTCGACCAGCTGGAAAAGCTTGATGCCGATGAGCTGCTCGACAAGCGCTATCAGCGCCTGATGAGCATGAGCGCCCTGTCCGAAGCCTGAATACATGCCGGCCAGCGACAGCATTGACCCGGGCAGCCTGCCCGGCAGCGGCCGCATCATCATTGCCTTCAGCGGCGGGCCGGACTCGGTCTGTCTTTTGCACCGGCTGGTTGTCGCGCAGCTGCCAAGAGAGCTGGTCTGCGTTCATATCGACCACCGCATGGATGCCCAAAGTCCGGAGCGGGCACGCACCGCGGTTGCCATTGCCGGCGGGCTGGGGGTTGAATGCACCGTAGTGCCCATTACGGTCAAAAGCGGTGGGCGCGGCATTGAGGCCGAAGCTCGCGATGCCCGCTACCAGGCACTTGGGCGGTTTGTGGCCGACGACGATGTGCTGGTCACTGCACATCACGCCGATGATCATTCCGAAACCGTCATCCTGAGACTGCTGCGCGGCGCCGGCCCCGCCGGGCTGGCCGGCATCCCGCGCCGGCGCCGCTTTGGGCGCGGCTGGCTGTACAGACCGCTTCTGGACTGGCGTCGTCGGGACATTGAAAACTGGCTGCAGGAACATCGCCTTGAAAGCATCCGGGATCCGGCCAACAGGCTTCCCGATTTTGACCGCAACCACGTCCGTCACCACGTGCTGCCGCTGCTGCGTCAGCGCTGGCCGGGCGCAGATGCCGCGCTCAAGCGCAGCAGCACCCTGTGCAGCGGGGCCGCCGACTTTATAGCGCGCAGCGTGCAGCGTGATCTTGAACGCGCCGCCAGCGATCATGGTGGCCCGCTTGACGTGGCGGCATTGTCCGACGCCAGCGCATACTACCTTGGCGAGGTCATCCGCGCCTGGTGCATTCAGCAGCATTTCAGCCCCCCGCCGGGCCGGCAGCTCGAAGAGTTCTGCCAGCAATATTTACTGGCCGCGCCCGACCGGGGCCCCCTGCTGGCCTGGAATGGCGCAGAGCTCAGAGCCTGGCGGCAGCATTTGTGGCTGCACAGGGCACGCAGCGTGCCCGACTGCTGGCAGGTGGCCTGGGATGGACGTGAGGCGCTGGAGCTTCCCGGTGGTGCGGGCGTTTTGAGTCTGTCGCCCGCCGGTGCGTCAGGCCTGGATCTGACCATCGGCTTCGGTCGGCCCGGCGACCGCATCAAACCCGCCGGACACCGGCATACGCGACCCTGCAAGCAGCTGCTGGCCGAGGCCGGCGTGCCGCCATGGCAGCGCAATCACTGGCCGCGGCTGTGGCATCGCAACCGGCTGGCTGCGCTGGGCGATCGCTGGCAAACCGATGAATTTGAGGCGCTTCTGAAAGAACATGGTCAGCGCCTCGACTGGCGTCGCCCTGCATGGATGAATACGCTAGAATCCAACGAATGAGCAACACTGAACCCACAAAAGATCAGCCCAAAGACGAGGCCCCCGATTTCGAGCGCTCACTGGAAGAGCTTGAAAAACTGGTCGAAGCACTGGAATCGGGCGAACTGAGCCTGAATGAGTCGCTGGAACGCTTCAAGCGCGGCATTGAGCTTTCGAAGCACTGCCACCGAATGCTGGACCGGGCAAGGGAAACCGTTGAGATTCTCACCACGCCCGAGGACGAGGATTCCGGACAGCCGTTTTGACCACCGCCCTGCGTCCGTAGCATAATGATATCAACGGCTTCCAAACGGCTCGAGTGGTTGACTGATGACAAAACTGGCGCGCATTGCTGCAATTCTTGTCCTGCTGGCACCTGTGGCGACCAGCGCCCAGGTTTTTCGCTGCAGCCATGAAGGCGTCACCGTTTTTTCCGACCAGCCCTGCGGGCTGAACCCGGAGCAGGTTGCTTATTCCGAAAAAATCAGCTTTATCAAGCCCGACGAAAACCTTCCGGAACAGGCCGAGGCCAACCGGCTGTTCGTGCAGGCCCGCCAGAACGAGCTGGCCGAGCGGCGGCGCCGGGCAAAAAAACAGCAAGAACGCGCCCAGGAACCTCACCAGACCATAATCGAAAACCACCACGTACACTGGCCGCCTGCCACAGGCTTCTGGAACAGGCGGCACCGGCACCATTACCGGCACGACGGGCCGCAGGCGCCCACGCAGTCCAAAAAGGATTATTCAGCGCTCAATGGTCCCATACTGGGCACCCGCCCCGAGTCGGCGGCCTTTTCAGCGCAACGCTACAGGTCGAGCCCCGGCAAGGGCTCAAAAAGACGCGGTGTCAGTCGACGTAAAGTGAACTGACCGACTCGCCCTCAGCCATGCGGCGAATGGTTTCCGCGAGCATCTGGGCCACGGACAGCTGGCGAATATGCCCGCTTTCCCGCGCTGCCTTTCCAAGCGGTATGGTGTCGGTAACCACAATCTCATCGAGCTGGGAACGGTTGATGTTGTCAATGGCCTTGCCGGACAGCACCGGGTGGACGCAGTAGGCCACCACCCGCCGCGCGCCCTCTTCCTTGAGCGCAGCGGCCGCGGCGCACAGCGTGCCGGCGGTGTCTATCATGTCGTCGACCAGCACCCCAACCTTGCCTTTGACATCGCCAATCAGGTTCATCACGGTGGCTTCATTGGCCTGGGGCCGGCGCTTGTCGATAATGGCCAGCTCGCAGTCAAGGCGCTTGGCAATGGCACGAGCTCGCACCACGCCGCCCACGTCAGGCGAAACAACAACAATTTCGTCGGCGGTATAGTGCTTCCAGATATCCGCCAGGGTCAGCGGTGAGGCATAGACGTTGTCGACCGGAATGTCAAAAAAGCCCTGGATCTGGTCGGCATGCAGGTCAAGGGTAACCACCCGGTCGGTGCCGGCCACCGAGATCATGCGGGCGGCCACCTTGGCCGTAATTGGCACGCGCGCCGAGCGCGGACGGCGGTCCTGCCTGGCATAGCCGAAATAGGGAATGACGGCCGTTACCCTGGAGGCCGACGCGCGCTTGAGCGCATCGATCATGACCAGCAGTTCCATGAAGTTTTCGGCCACCGGCTGGCAGGTGGGCTGCACCACGTAAATATCGCGCCCGCGGACGTTTTCCATGATTTCCACCATGGCTTCGCCGTCGCTGAACCGGCCGACGTTGGCCAGGCCCATGCGTACTCCCAGATTTTTGGCAATGGAACGGGCGAGCACCGGGTTGGCATTGCCGGCAAACACCATCAGTGAAGGATGAGTCAAGAAAACACCCGGATTATGGTTGCGCGTTGAACTTGATGGCAGGGACGGCAGGATTCGAACCTGCGCATGCGGGGATCAAAACCCCGTGCCTTACCGCTTGGCGACGTCCCTGCAGATAATCCGACACTCCGCCTCTGGCTTTGTGTCTTCGTAACCAGGGTCTGTATTATAGCGATTTTTCAGCCGGATTCATCCCCAAATTCCCATTCACGAACAACAATTCGTATTCGATGATTTCCCGACCTGGCTTCAAGCCGAACCGGCATCAGCAGCTCTCCAACCTGTCTGAAGCGCTGATAGTCCATGACCCAAAACCCATCGCTTACACTGGCAAGCGTACCATCATTTGCGTACTCGTGCTGCATGTTGACGGGTGGCAGCAGCCCCCGCACCCACCAGGCAAGTGCTTCGGCCGGTATGGGCCACCCTACAGCCTGCTCCAGCAGCGGCCCGGGACGGGGGCCGCTGATATGGCCCACCTCGCTGCCTTCGAGCTCGGCATGCCCGTCGGAAAAGGCGAGCTTCCACTGACGACCGCCGGCGCTGGTGCGCAGATGGATAAAGTGATGGTCGCCGTCGGCCTGCCACACAAAGCTCAGCGAGCCGGCCCGCTGGCCGTCCGACAGGCCGACACGGCCGTCTATTCGCCATGACGGATGGGCTTCAAACCACGCCTGGCGCTCGGCAACCCACGCGCCGTCAGGCCGCGTCTGACGACCTGCGCAGCCGGCCAGCAGAATGCACAGGCACAGCAAAACACCCGCCCTGGCAAACTGCCCGAGTCTTGATGCATTGCCTGCGGTCATTCCGGCAGGCGCCCCAGCTCTTCCAAAATTCCGAGAAGATAGGCGTCCCGTGGATATTCCGCCAGCATCTTTTCGGTCAGCCTGTCGGCCTCTGCATGGCGGCCAAGCTCGTCAAGCACGGCAATGTAATGCGCACCGGCCTCGGCAAAATTGAAGCCGTCATCATCCCGGGCCTCGTCAAACACGCGCTGAAGAAAACCGGCCGCCTCGTCATTGCGGCCGAGCTTGTGCAGCGCCCAGCCCATGGAATCGAGAATATAGGCCTCGTTCGGCTCCAGCTCGTAGGCCCGCTTGATCAGGCGGTAGGCTTCCTGGTGCCTGTCCGTCATGTCGGCAAGGATATAGCCCAGATTGTTGAGCGCCACGGCGCTGGTGCTGTCCATTTGAATGATGCGGCGCAAATCCTGCTCTGCCAGATCGACATTGCCAATGTCCATGGCCAGGGTCGAGCGCGCCATCAAGAGTTCAACGCTGTCGTGGTTTTGCGCCAGCGGCCGGGACAGCAGATCCACGGCTTTCTGGCCGTGTCCGCCCTCCTTGAGCATGGCGGCCTCGACCAGCCAGGCATCGATTAGCAGCGGCTCGTTGTCAGGATTTTCCTCGCGCAGGGCCTGCAGCACAGTGCGGCCCTCTTCCAGACGGTCCAGGCGGCCCAGCAAGCGTGCTTGGCGCAGCCTCGCCTGGGGCCGCGTTCCAGGATCATCCACCTGCTCGTAACCACGCAGGGCTTCTTCATCAAGCCCGTTCAGATCGGCCAGCACGGCCTGCAGAAAAAGATGGTTTTTGTCCCGCTGCCGGGCCGGCAGCTCGTTCATTTCCCGCCAGACACCGATCGCCCCGTCGCGCTCTTTCATTTGGGTCAGATAACGACCGGTTTCATACAGGGTCAGGCTGTTTGGCGGCAGCGAGCGCAAAAGCTGCAGCGCCTCATCATAACGGTCCAGCCCGGCCAGAACGCTGGCGGTCTTGAGCCCCAGGCCCGTGTCATTTTCATCAAGCTGTTCAAATGCTTTGGAATAAAACTCAAGGGCACGCTCGGGCTGGCCGCTTTCGGCCAGCAGGTCACCGGCCCACACCTGCTTTTGATGATGGCCGCTGTCTTCAGCGGCCTGAATGGCATCTTCCAGCGCCCGGGCGATTTCATGCTGGCTCATCAGCAGCTCGCTGCGGGTGCGCAGCACCTCGCCGGCCGGTGCCTGCCCGCCGCGCCGGGCGGCCAGCAGGTCAAAAACCGAAACGGCCGCTGCCTGATTTTGAGACTTGCTCAAAACCGCCGCGCCCAGGCGCCACCATTCCGGGTCCTCCGCCCCGGGCTGGTGGCCATCGAGCCATCTTTCCAGGGCTTGAGTCGCGTTGTCATGCTGACCAAGATTGACGCGGGCTATAATGTCGAGCTGGTGGGCGGCATCGGCCTGCGGGTCAATTTCCAGCCAGCGCTGTGCCACCCTGATGGACGCCGGCCAGTCCTCCACAAGGCCCGCCAGCCGAGCGGCCAGGAAGACATATTGTGTATCATCGGAAAGCTCAGCAGCCTGAAACAGTTCGTCCAGCGCCGCTTCGTAATTGCCCAGCTCGAGCAGGCTCTCGGCCACGCGCGCATGCGATGCCGCTTCTGTCTCGGCCGCTTCAGAAGCGGGCTTGTCATGCTCCGGCCCGGTTCCCCCGTTTGGGGGCAACTGGCCGGTTGCTGCGCAGGCCGCCAGAAAAGCGGCTGCAAGCGCAGCGGTGCTGAACCGCCAAACAGCCACTGTAACCCTTTTTAACAACAAATCCTGCATGTCGCTACTCACACTTGGAATCAGTCATCAGACCGCACCGATCAGCGTTCGTGACCGAATTGCGTTTGCGGTCGAATCCATGCCCGATGCGCTGGCCTCGCTGGCTTCGCTGTCGGGCGTGGATGGCTGCAGCATTTTAAGCACATGCAACCGCACCGAGCTGTATATTTCATCGCAACAGACTATCACGCGAAGCGTGATTGATTGGCTGCACGACTGGCACCGCCTGACGCCTGGCCAGTTTCAGGATTATTTCTACCGCCTGGAGCACGGCGCCTGTAACCAGCACCTGATAAAAGTCATTTCCGGAATGGACTCCATGGTGCTTGGCGAGCCGCAGGTGGCCGGCCAGGCCAGGCAGGCCTGGCAGCTGGCGCGTGATGCGAAAACACTCGACAGTTTTCTGGACCGGATGTTTCAGCATGCCTTTGCGGCCGCCAAGCGCGTGCGCAGCGAAACCGGCATAGGGCGCGATCCGGTTACCCTGCCCTATGCGGCAGTGCGTCTTGCCAGGCAAATTTTCGGACGCCTTGACGGGCTCAACATCCTGCTCATAGGTGCCGGCGAAATGATTGAGGACTGCGCCACCCATTTCCACGCCGCCGGGCTTGAGCAGCTGACCATTGCCAACCGCAGCGTCGATCGTGCGCAGCGCCTGGCCTCCCGGTTCAAATCCCGCGCCGTGGGGCTGGACGCCATTCCCCGGCTGCTGCCCGACAATGATCTGGTCATTGCCTGCACCGGCAGCCCGACGGCTGTTGTCAACCAGCAGATGTTCAAGGACGCCCTGCGCCAGCGCCGCCGGCGGCCCATGTTTGCGCTTGACCTGTCGGTGCCAAGAAATATTTCCGCCGACAGCGCATCGCTTGATGATCTGTATTTGTACACCATCGACGACCTGCGCCAGATTATCGACTCGGCCCAGAAAAAGCGCCGAAATTCTCTGCAGGAAGCAGGCAGCATCGTGGCCGCCGAGGTGGACTCGTTTGAGCGCTGGCTGCGGGTGCAAAATGCTGCAGGCATCCTGAAAACCATGCGTCGCGATGCCGACATCAAGCGCCGCGACCTGCTGTCAAGGGCGCAGCGCGAGCTGGCGGCAGGCGCCGATCCCGAGGCCGTGCTGAACAAGCTGTCCAACCAGCTGACCAACCGCCTTTTGCATACACCCAGCGTTCGGTTGCGACAGGCGGCGGAAAGCAATGACCGGAGCCTGCTGGACGCGGCGTACCACTACTTTATCGAGGGAAAGGAAGACGACAATGAATGAGGGTCTGAGACACCGGCTGGCAGAAGCACGGGAGCGCATGGAAGAGCTTCAGGCGCTGCTGGCCACGCCCGAGGTGATCGACGACCGCCGGCGCTTTGAGTCCCTGGCGCGCGAATATGGTGAGCTGGAGCCGCTCATGGGCGTCTGGGACGAATACTCTCAAACCGAGGCTGCCCTTGAAGACACGCGACAGCTGTTTGAATCCAGCACCGATGACATGCGCGAAATGGCGCGTGATGAGCTGGAAGAACTGACTGAAAAATCCGCCAGGCTGGAGCGGCAGCTGCAAACGCTGCTGCTGCCGCGCGACCCCAATGACGAACGCAATATCTTTGTCGAGATCAGGGCCGGAACGGGCGGCCAGGAAGCCGCCATTTTTGCCGGCGACCTGCTGCGCATGTACACACGCTATGCAGACAGTCGCGGCTGGCAGGTCGAGCTGATGTCGGCCCAGCCCGGAGATGCCGGCGGCTATCGCGAGGTCATCGCGCGCCTGATCGGCGACGGCGCCTATTCACGGCTCAAATTTGAATCCGGCGTGCACCGCGTTCAGCGCGTGCCGGAAACCGAGTCCCAGGGCCGCGTTCACACCTCGGCGTGCACGGTCGCCATTCTGCCCGAAATGGATGATGTGGAAACCGTGGACATCAATCCGGCCGAGCTGAAAATAGACACCTTTCGCGCTTCGGGCGCCGGCGGCCAGCACGTCAACACCACCGATTCGGCCATTCGCATCACCCACCTGCCCACCGGGCTTGTGGTTGAGTGCCAGGATGAGCGCTCGCAGCACAAAAACCGCGCGCGGGCCATGAGCCTGCTGGGCGCAAGGCTGCTTGAAGAGCAGCGCCGTCAACAGCAGGATGAACAGGCGGCCGAGCGCAGGCTCCAGGTGGGTTCCGGCGACCGGTCCGAGCGCATACGCACCTACAACTTTCCCCAGGGCCGCATTACCGACCATCGCATAGGACTGACCCTCTACGACCTTGAGCAGATCATGGAGGGCGAACTCGATTCCGTCATCAGCCCCCTGCTCGAGGCCCACCAGGCCGAACTGCTGAGCGAGCTGACCGCCGGCGCGCACTGAATATGCTTCAAAAGGAACTGATCATCGAAACAGGCGGCCGGGCCCTGATTGATATCACGGCCCGCATTGCCCAAAACGTATCCGCCAGCGGGGTCGAGGCCGGGCTGTGCCATGTGTTTTTGCTGCACACCTCGGCCAGCCTGCTGATCAATGAAAACGCCGACCCCGACGTGCTGGCCGATCTCGAAACATTTTTCTCGGAGCTGGTCGAAGACGGCGATGCGCGCTTTCTGCATCGCGCGGAAGGGCCGGACGACATGTCTGCCCACATTCGCGCTGCGCTGACACAAACTGAATTGACCCTGCCGGTGCAAAACGGGCGGCTGGTTCTGGGCACCTGGCAGGGCATCTATTTATGGGAGCACCGCTACCGGCCCCACCGGCGGCGGCTGGTGGTCACCATTCGCTGATTTTGCGCCGCCGGCGGCATTCCGGCCTCAGTTGGGCCGCCTGTCCGGAAGGTCGCGCGCAATCCAGAAAACGGCCGCCAGCAGGGGCAGCAGCCCTGCCACAATGCCGGGCCGGTACTGCGGGCTCGACGGGCTGGCAAGAAGCACCGCCGCCGCAACGGCCGAAGCCAGCAAAAGCCACCACAGCAGCGCCCTGATCATGCGCGGCAGGGGCAGCAAAAACAGCAGCCAGGCCGGATTCAAAACCAGCACCATGCGATTGCCGGCAACGGCTGCATGGCTGGTGCCAAACCACATCAGAAGAATGACCACGCCACAGCCGCCAATGAGTAAAACAGCGGCTCGCCACGGCAGCAGCGACCAAAAGCCGGGCCTGAAGCTGCGCCGGGCAAAGATCAGCAGCAGCGCCGCCAGCGCGGACACAAGCGCATAGGCCCACCACTGTGAAGCCGGCCTGTCGGGCAAACTCCATGTTTTGGAACGGTACAAAACCCGGCTTTCCGACACCAGCGGGCGACCGTCGACAGATGCCCTGCCCGCCCAGCGGGCCAGCTCATCAGGCAAAAAAGTCTCTTCCCAGGCGCTGCGCGGCTTGTCAATCATGGGGCCAAGCAAAACCAGCAGGCCGGCCTTCAGATCGAGGCGGTTGTGGTTGTAGCGCCGAATCTGGTCGCGGATATTGAAATGAGCGGGTTCGCCTTTCCAGCGCTGTGCCAGCGCGCCTCCAAGCGCCTCGTCAAGCAGGTTGCGCAGCCACGTGGAGCAGTTGTCAAAAAAGTAATCGTAATCGTAATACTGCGGAACAGGGAAAATGTTGTTGTGCAGCGAGGCGTGCAGGCGCTGAAACTGATCTGCATCGAGCGCCAGTTTTTGCAGCGTTATGGAGCGGTCGCGCAGGCGATAAAAGGCAAACTCGTCCTCGGGGCTTGAAGCCAGGCCGTAATAGGGCATGTGCCCGCGGGCAAAATCAAGATAAAAGCCGGGGCCGTCCATGTCGAAATAGCCAAAGCTGTAGACATGATCCAGGCCAATGCTGCTGTCGCGCAGCCAGATGGCGTTGTGGCCAAACCTTTCCCATACCTCATGGCCGGGCCCGTAGGTCACCAGCCACGCCTCTTTGGCCATCAGCGGCAGGGCCAGGCTCACCAGCATCAGAAAAACAACAAGTCCGCCGCGGATCATGAAAAGACCGCCCCCGTCACAGCTCAGGCATCTCTGCCACACGGCCGGCTGCCCAGCTTGTCATCGGGAACACTGGCCGGCACGCAGCGCCGTCATGCCGGCGACACTTCGACCACGCGCAGCCTGCGGTCATCGGCGCTGGTGACCTTGAAACGCCATTTGTCGATTTGAACGGTTTCTCCGGGCTCCGGCAAACGCCCAAACTCCGCAATGACGAGGCCGCCAATGGTGTCATATTCATCGCCGGCAAACTCCGTGTCGAATTTATCGTTGAAGTCCTCGATATGCGTCAATGCCTGAACGGCGTAGCGATTGCCGTCCAGCGGGCGAATATCCTGAACCTCAATCGGGTCGTGCTCATCGTCAATGTCGCCGACAATGCGCTCCAGCACGTCTTCAATGGTAATAAGGCCCGATACGCCGCCATATTCATCGACCACGATGGCCATATGATTTTTGCTCACCCGAAACTCACGCAGCAAAATATTCAGCCGCTTGGTTTCGGGAATGAAAATGGGCGGACGCGGCAAATCGGACAGCCGGATGTCCGCGTCGTTTGCAAACAGCCTGAGCAGATCCTTGGCCAGCAGTATCCCCTTGATTTCATCGCGGTCTTCACCCACCACCGGGAAGCGTGAATGGCCGGACTCGATGACAACCGGCAGAATCTCGTCCAAAGAAGAGCCTGAGCGAACAACAATCATGCGCGAGCGTGGAATCATGACGTCCCGCACCTGCTGCTCACTGACCTTGAGTGCGCCTTCGAGCATCGCCAGGGTATAGGGCTCGATCAGCGCCTGCTCGCTCATGTCGCGCATCACCTCAATCAGCCCCTCGCGGCTGCGCGGCTCACCACCAAAAGCTCGCCCCAGGCGCTCTATCCAGCCTGGAACACTGTCATTGCCGTTGTCTTCAGAATCCCTGCTCATGGCCTGGTTGCGTCTGGTAGCAGATGATCAGTCATCATCAATCATGTACGGGTTGTCGAAACCCAGGGTTTTCAAAAGCCTGGTTTCCTCGGCTTCCATCTCGTGCGCCTGCTCGGCTGAAATATGGTCAAAGCCGCGCAAATGCAATATGCCGTGAATGATCATGTGGGCGCAGTGCTGCCTGACTGTCTTGCCCTGCTCCTGCGCTTCGCGTTCAACAACAGGCGCGCAGATCACAATATCACCCAACAGCGGTGTTTCAACACCGGCAGGCAGCCCCGGCTCGAAGCTGAGCACGTTGGTCGGGCCGTCTCCCCCGCGCCAGCGGCGGTTGAGCTGCTGCCCTTCGGCAGCATCAACAATTCTGATCGTCAGCTCGGGCGCTTTCAGCCCGGCAAGTGCGGCGGCCGCAAAGCGCCGCAGCTCATCCTCCTTGACCGGCAGTTTTGCACCCTGGCCATATTCAATGACCAGGCCTTCGGTTGCAGGCTCAGGCGGGCTTGTTTTCGTCGGCTTTGGCATAGGCTTCGACAATGCGCCGGACGATGGGATGGCGAACCACATCGCGCGCGTCAAAGAAAGTTGTGCTGACCCCCTCAATGGATTTGAGCAGCGCAACGGCCTGGCGCAGCCCGCATTCCACATGCGGCGGCAGATCAATCTGCGTCAGATCGCCGGTAATGACCGCCTTGGAGCCAAAGCCAATGCGGGTCAAAAACATCTTCATCTGTTCGGTGGTGGTGTTCTGGGCCTCATCAAGAATGACGAATGCGTCATTGAGGGTGCGACCGCGCATATAGGCCAGCGGCGCCACCTCAATCACGTTGCGCTCGGCCAGCCTGGCCGCCTTGTCAAAACCAAGCATTTCGTACAGCGCGTCGTGCAGCGGGCGCAGGTAAGGATCCACTTTCTGGGCCAAGTCGCCGGGCAAAAAACCCAGCCGCTCGCCGGCTTCAACCGCCGGGCGCACCAGCACAATGCGCTGCACGCGGTCGGTTTCAAGTGCTTCGACCGCGCTGGCCACCGCCAGGAATGTCTTGCCGGTTCCGGCCGGCCCGATACCAAAATTGACGTCGCTGGCGCGAATCCGGCGCAGATAGTTTTTCTGGTTGGGCCCGCGGCCGCGAATCAGCCCGCGCCGCGTTCTGATACCGATGTCGGCCGGCGCATCCTCTCCGTCATTCAGCCCCGATTCCTGAAGGTGCAGATTAACGGCGGCAGGATTGAGAACCTCTTTGGCCGACTGCCGATAAAGTCTTTTCAGAACCCGCTGGGTGGCCGCAACCGCTGCGGCGTCGCCCTCTATATTGAACAGGTTGCCGCGCGCTCCTATAGACACGCCAAGGCGCTTTTCGATCAGCGCCAGGTGCTCATCAAGGTGCCCGCACAAATTGGCCAGGCGCTCGTTGTCTACAGGTTCAAGAACGAATGTGGTGCTGGCTTCCGCTGGAGTATTCATTCAGGCCGCGCTGTCCTGTCCGCTTGCGAGACGGCCCCTTAGAGTGTTGGTCAGAGCATCGGTGATCACGACATCTGTCATGCGCCCCACCAGCTGCTGCGGGGCCGCAAAATTGACTATGCGGTTGTTTTCCGTGCGCCCGGCCAGTTCGCTGTCGCTTTTGCGGCTGACGCTCTCGACCACCACGCGCTGGGTGGTGCCCACCATGGCTTGCGCGTAGTCGCGCGCCTGCCGGTTGAGCAATTCCTGCAGCCGCGCCAACCGCTCACTTTTTTCCTCAAGGCTGACATTGTCGGGGAACGAGGCCGCCGGCGTGCCCGGTCGGGCCGAATAGATAAAACTGAAGCTTTGATCAAACTCGAGCTCGCTGACCAGATCCAGCGTTTTTTGAAAGTCGCTTTCGGTTTCACCCGGAAAACCGACGATGAAATCCGAACTCAGCCCGATATCCGGTCGGACCTTGCGCAGACGGCGGATTTTCTGCTTGTACTCAAGAATGGTGTGGCCGCGCTTCATCAGCGACAGAATCCTGTCCGACCCCGACTGCACCGGCAAATGCAAATAATTGGCCAGCGCCGGCACCTCGGCATAGGCCTCGATGAGGCGGTCGGAGAATTCAACCGGATGAGAGGTGGTAAAGCGAATGCGCTCAATGCCCTCGATGTGGTCAATGTAGCGAATCAGCAGGGCCAGATCGGCGGTGCCGCCGCCGTGCATGGGGCCACGGTAGGCGTTGACGTTCTGTCCCAGCAGGTTGATTTCAATCACGCCCTGCTCGGCCAGCCCGGCAATTTCGGCAATCACGTCGTCCAGCGGACGGCTGACCTCTTCTCCCCGGGTATAGGGCACCACGCAGAACGAGCAGTACTTGGAGCAGCCCTCCATAATCGACACAAAGGCGCTGCCGCCCTTTCTTCCGGACGGCGGCAGGTGATCGAACTTTTCGATCTCGGGAAAGGAGATATCCACCACCGGCTGTTGCTTGCTGCGCACCTGGTCCAGCATTTTGGGCAGCCTGTGGATGGTTTGGGGCCCAAAAACCATGTCAACAAAGGGCGAACGGCTGATGATGTTCTCGCCTTCCTGGCTGGCCACGCAGCCGGCAACGCCTATAACCACATCGGGGCGCTCTTCCTTTATTGGCCGCCAGCGACCCAGCTGTGAAAAAACCTTTTCCTGGGCCTTTTCGCGAATTGAGCAGGTATTGATCAGAATAACGTCCGCTTCGGCCTCGTTGTCGGTCAGAACCATGTCGTGGGAAGCGGCCAGCGCAGCGGCCATCTTTTCCGAGTCGTACTCGTTCATCTGGCAGCCGTGCGTCTTGATGTAAAGTTTTTCGGCCATGAATCGCTCAGTCTTTCATCCAGACTATCATTCTAACGCAGCCCCGCCGGCGGTGGCGAACGCCGGCAGGCCGCTTTTAAAGCGCACCCTGCGGGTAATTCTGCAGCTCAGTTCGTAGGGAATGGTTCCAGCCAGGGCGGCCGCTTTCTCGATGGGCACCCCGCTGCCCCAAACCACGACCGGGTCACCGATGCGGGCGTCCGGGCAGTGGCCCAGGTCAATGGTGATCATGTCCATGGATACGCGCCCGGCCAGCCGGCACAGTCGGCCGCCGACCTGCACCGGCGCGCCGTCGGGCATGTGGCGCGGATAGCCGTCGCCGTAGCCGATGGAGGCCACTCCTATTGTCATTTCGCGATCGGCAGCAAAACGGGCCCCGTAGCCAATGCTTTCGCCCGCCTTCACCGTGTTGATGGCAATCAGCTCGGCCGTCAGAGCCATGGCGGGCCGCAGCCCGATATCGCGGCCGGCCTGCCCGCTCAGGGGCGAAATGCCGTACAGAACCAGGCCGGCGCGCACCCATTCAAAATGAGCCCTGGGCATGTTGATCAGGCCAGCGGAGTTGACCAGGCAGCGCTGCCCGCCAAGCGTTTGGGACAGCTGCTCAAAAACATTGAGCTGTCGGTCGTTCAGGGGATGTCCCGGCTCCTCGGCACAGGCCAGGTGCGAAACCAGGTTGATCTGCTCAACCCCCTTCACGCCCTGGAGCCGCCGATGAACCTGTGCGGCCTTTTCCGGCGCAATGCCCAGCCGGTGCATGCCGGTGTCTGTCTTCAGCCAGACCCTGCCGGCGGGAGCCCGACCATAGCGCTCGAGCACGTCCAGCTGGGATTCATGGTGCACCACCAGCTCGACGTTCAGGTCGTCGGCCACCGCCAGGTCGCCAAAGCGCGAAACGCCCTCCAGCAATACAACCGGCAGGCCGTTGCCAAGCCGTCTGATTGCCCTGGCCTCTTCCAGCGTTGCCACAGCCAGCATGTCGGCCCCCTTGAGAGCCGGCAGACACAGGTCGATTCGGTGTCCGTAGGCGTCGGCCTTGACCACAGCCATGATCTTGCTGTCGGGTGCCCTGTTGCGCACCCAGTCAAGGTTGTGCGCAACCGCCGCCGGATCAATATAGGCAATGGTGTTGCGGGCCATTGCCGGGGTCAGTCGTCCTGGCCGTAGTAGTCCGGAGTGAAATCGCGAAAGCGGACAAACTCGCCCTGAAAGGCCAGCTTGAAGCTGCCCGTGGCCCCGTTGCGGTGCTTTCCGATGATGATTTCCGCCGTGCCCTTGTGCTCGGAATCCTCGTTGTAAACCTCATCGCGGTAGATGAACAGAATCAGATCGGCATCCTGTTCAATGGCGCCGGATTCGCGCAGGTCGGCCATGCGCGGGCGTTTGTCCGGCCGCTGCTCCACCGCCCGGTTGAGCTGTGAAAGGGCAATGACCGGCACGTTTATCTCTTTTGCCAGAGCTTTAAGACTTCTGGATATCTCGCTGATTTCATTGGTTCTATTTTCCGATCTTCCGTGAACCCTCATGAGCTGGAGGTAGTCGATCATGATCAGTCCAATGTCGTGCTCGCGCTTCATGCGCCGCGCCCGGGCGCGCAAATCGGTGGGCGTCAGCGCCGGCGTCTGGTCAATAAAGATATTGGCCTCTTTAAGCAGGTTCATGGATGAGCGCAAATTGACCCAGTCCTGGCCTTCCAGCTGCCCGCTGCGCAGGCGCTCCTGGTTGATCTGCCCCAGCGATGAAAACAGCCGCATGACCAGCTGCAGATCGGACATTTCCATGGAAAAAACAGCCACCGGAACCTTGTGCCGTATGGCCGCACGCTCGGCAATGTTCATTACAAACGAGGTCTTGCCCATGGCCGGCCGGCCGGCAACGATGATCAGGTCGGAATTCTGCAGGCCCGAGGTGCGCTCGTCGAGTTCGGTAAAGCCGGTGGGCACCCCGGTCATTTTTCCATCGCCCTGCTGCAGTTCGTGAAGCAGCTCCATGGCATCGGCCATGACATCGCGCACCCTGACATATTGCGAGGTGCGCCGGCTGCCCTGCTCGGCAATGGCGTAAATACGCTGCTCGGCCTCTTCAAGCACTTCAAGGGAGCTGCGCCCAGAGGTACCCAGCGCCGTGTCGGCAATATCGGTGCCAACTGCAATCAGCTGGCGCAGAATGGACTTTTCGCGAACAATCTGAGCGTAGCCATTGATATTCGCCGGGCCGGGCGTTTCGTTGGCCAGCATGGTCAGATAGGCGCCGGAATCGACCCTGTCGAGCTTGCCGTGACGCGCGAACCATTCCGTGATGGTAATGGCGTCGAAGGGCTCGCCTTCGCTGGCCAGGTCGCTGATGGCGCGAAAAATCAGGCGGTGGTTTTCGCGGTAGAAGTCGCTCTCATCCACCTGGTCGGCCACCTGGTCCCAGGCTTCAGCCTTCAGCATCAGCGCACCCAGCAAAGACTGCTCCGCTTCGTTGGAATTGGGCGGTGTCTTGATGGTTGAAAGCGCTGAAACTTGAGCTTCTGCCATGATCAAGCGGTCTCCATTCGAAATTTGAACAGGTTGGATTTTACCGGTCAGGCCAGTATAGACCGGAACCGGATTTGGCGGCCAGTGGCGGCAGCCGGCACGTCAAGGGAGCGATTTTCAAACTGCCGCAGACAACAACGCCCGACACGCATGCAGCATGCCGGGCGCTGTTTGGGGCCTTGTTGGGTATCAGCCTTCTTCGGCGGTTACCGCAATGGCCAGTTCGGCCTGCACGTCGGCGTGCAGAATCAGTCCTATGGTGTACTCGCCGGGCTCGCGAATCGGCCCTTCGGGCATGTCGACTTCCGACCTTTCCAGCACATAGCCCATTCCGGTCAGCTTTTCGGCAATTTCGTGCGGGTTGATCGAACCGTAGAGACGGCCTTCGGGGCTGACGGGAACCTCGAACACCACTTCGCCCAGCTCGGCCAGCGCCTCCTGGCGTGCCTGTGCGGCCGCCAGGCGCTCGTCGGCCTGGCGCTGCAGCTCTTCGCGCTGAGCCTCAAACTTTTCGATGTTGGCCTTGGTGGCCGGCACAGCCTTGCCGCGCGGCAGCAGATAGTTTCGGCCGTAGCCGCGGCGCACCGTTACGGTGTCGCCCAGCTCGCCAAGGTTGTAAATGTTTTCAAGCAGAATAAGCTTCATTGTTCACCCCGGCAATCAGTGGTTGTCAGAATACGGCAGCAAAGCCAGGTAGCGTGCCCGCTTGACTGCCGTGCCCAGCTGGCGCTGGTAGCGTGCCTTGGTGCCGGTTATGCGGCTGGGAACGATTTTTCCCGTTTCGCCGATAAAATCCCTGAGCAGCTCGACATCCTTGTAGTCGACCTCCTCAATGCCTTCTACCGTAAACCGGCAAAACTTGCGTCGTCTGGTGAATCTTGCCATTACTCGTCCTCCGCCTTGGCCGGCTCAGTTTCTGTATCTGACTCGGCAGATGACCGGGCGTCATCCGCTGCCTCAACCGGTTCCTGAGCCTCTTCCGGCCGGGTTTCGTCTGAAGCATCTTCTTCGGCCGCCGCGTCAGCGTCGGCTTTGTCATCAGAAGACTGCGTGTCTTTTGCATCGTCAGTCGTGTCGGCATCGCGCTGTTGCGAGCCGCGCTGCCTTTCACGCCTTGCGCTGTCGCGCTCGTCCTTGCTTTCCTTGCGCTTGAGCATAACGGAAGGCTCGGTTTCCGCCTTGTCCTTGCGCACGACGAGGTGGCGCAAAATGGCGTCATTGAAGCGGAAAACGCCTTCCAGCTCTTCCAGGGTTGCACCGTCACACTCAATGTTGATCAGCAGATAGTGCGCCTTGTGGAGCTTGGCGATGGTGTAGGCCAGCTGCAGGCGTCCCCAGTCTTCGCTGCGATGCACCGCGCCGCCCTTCTCTTCAATCAGGCCGCGATAGCGCTCAAGCATGTTGGGCACCTGCTCACTCTGGTCCGGGTGAACCAGAAGAACAATTTCGTAATGTCTCATTGGACAATCTCCTTGTGGTTTTCGGGCCGGAATGATCGAAACCGGAATGACCGACAACAATGACCCCGGGCCCGCAAAGCCCCCGACGACAGCGGCCGCCGTGGAGCAAGGCTCTCATGCTCTACAATGAGCAAGCCGGCCATTATACGCGGATTTCACCTGCCGTGACAACTCTGGTATCTTGCAGGTTGACAGTCAGCCCCTTGGCGCTATACTTCGGCGTTGTTCCGCGACCGGCGCGGCAACCACTGCCGCCTTTATCAAGAGGCGCGCCCGGCAGGGCTTCAGGCCCCCCATTCATTGCAAAGGGAGAGCGCAGATGCTGCAAGACCATCCAATTGACCACCTGCTGACTCTTCTGACATCAAACGATGATCAGGCACTGATTTCCCAGATGGAAGAGATGGCCGTCCAGGATATTTCCGAGGCCATATCAGACGCGCCGCAGGAAGACAGACTCAGGATTTTTGAGCTGCTGCCCGCAGAGCGCCGCACCGATGCCTTCTCGTATTTCAGCCGCCCGCTGCAGCGGACCTTTATCGACGAGCTCGACCCCAACGAGGCCAAACGCATTTTGCGCGAGCTGGTGCCCGACGACCGCACCGCTTTCCTCGAAAGCCTGGACCCGCAGGATCTGGAAAATTTTCTGAAGCTGCTGGGCCCGGAAGACCTCAAGCAGTCGCTCAAGCTGCTGGGTTACCCGGAAGAATCGGTGGGCCGCCTGATGACGCCCCGCTTCGTGGCGGTGCGCCCCGACTGGTCGGTGGCGCGGGCGCTGGATCATATCCGCCATGAAGCACATCGCGGTGAAACCATCAATTTCGTGTTTGTGACCGACCACAGGGGCCAGCTGCTCGACGCGCTGCGCCTGAAAAGCTTCATCCTGGCGCGCCAGGATGCGCCCGTCAGCCAGCTGATGGACGAAGAGGTGGTTCACATACAGGCCAACGAAGACCGCGAAGCCGCTGTGCAAACCATTCAGCACTACGACATCAACACCCTGCCGGTCACCGACCGCCGGGGCGTTCTGCTGGGCATTGTCACGGTTGACGACATCATGGACGTCGCCGAGGAAGAAACCACCGAGGACTTCCACAAGCTCGGTGCCAGCCGCTATCTGAACGTGCCCATCCGGGAAGCCAGCCCGGTGTTCATGTACCGCAAGCGCATCGGCTGGCTGCTTATCCTTGTCGGCGTCAATCTTATCAGCGGCATTTCCATTGCCTACTATGAACACACCATTGAATCGGTTGTGGCGCTGGTCTTTTTTCTGCCGCTGATCATTGACAGCAGCGGCAACGCCGGCAGCCAGTCGGCAACGCTTATGGTGCGCGCCCTGTCCACCGGCGATGTGGCGCCCAGAGACTGGCTGAGAATGCTGAGCAAGGAGCTGACCGTTGCCATTCTGCTAGGCCTGACCATGGCGCTTGCAGTAGCCGGCGTGGGCGTTTGGCGCGGCTATCCCGACCTGATGGTCGAGCTTGCCTGGGTGGTTGGGCTGGCCATGTGCGCAGTCATCATCATGGGCTCCATGATTGGCGTCATGCTGCCTTTTTTGCTGCAGCGCCTGCGCATGGATCCGGCCACGGCCAGCGCACCGCTGATCACCTCGCTGGCCGACATTGGCGGAATTCTCATTTACTTTTCCATCGCCAACTCCATTCTCCAGCTTACGCCCTGAGCCCTTGCGAGCGAAAAACGGACAATTGGACTTTACCCCGAAGGCATTTACCGTTATCCTTACGCGCTTGCTGATCCGCTGCGTGTCTCATCCACGGCCTGCGGTCATCGGGTGCTACAATCTGCGGCGCCGCACAAACAATTTGCAAGGAGAGGTGGCCGAGCGGCTGAAGGCGCTCCCCTGCTAAGGGAGTATGGGGTTTAAGGCCTCATCGAGGGTTCGAATCCCTCCCTCTCCGCCATATAAAAAACCCCGCTGTTAACAGCGGGGTTTTTCTTTTTCGGTGCGATTGCTTTGTCCGCCCGATAAAGTGGCAGCAGTGCCGGAGCAGGCCTTGATCAGCCACGATCCGAATTGCCAAATACCTCCTGCAACAAGCGCTCATGAAGGCGCTGCGGCGATTCGCCCGGCCTGAACAGGCCAAGGCGCGCCGCGCAGTCGAAAAACCCCGGGGCGGGCAAACCCGGCCGCGCCTTGCTGACAACCAGCGCCGCCCGAACGGGCCGACCGGCCGCAAAATCCGCCTCGGTCAGCGCTTCCAGCAGGCGCGCAAGCCGCTGAATGCGGCGCGGCCCCGGCAGCTCCAGCCGTTCGGCCGCGTCGATATACAACAGGGTTTTGCGCTCTGCGGCCGCAGCATCAAGCAAATCTGCAAGCCTGGCTAGCTCGCTGTCCGGCTGCATTGGGGTCGCCAGAGGTCAGGCCACGTCGGTTTCAATGCCGCAGTTGTTCTTTTCAAACACCCGGTCGGCGCGGTAGCTGGAACGCACCAGCGGGCCGGAAACCACTTCTAGAAAGCCCTTGGAAAGTCCGATCTCGCGCAGCTCGGCGAATTCCGCCGGCGTAACGTAGCGTTCAACGGGCAAATGATTGATGGTGGGACGCAGATACTGCCCAAAGGTCACGATATCAACGCCAATGGCGCGCAGGTCATCCATGGTCTCAACCACCTCTTCGGTGGTTTCACCCAGGCCCAGCATCAGGCTGGTTTTGGTGTAAATGTTCGGGTTGTATTTTTTGGCGTGTTCCAGAACGCTCAGGGTCTGGTCATAGCCGGCGCGCGGATCGCGCACCGGATGCGTCAGCCGGCGCACGGTTTCCACGTTTTGGGCGTATACGTCAACGCCTGAATCAATGACCGTCTCGACATCCTCAAGACAGCCCTGAAAGTCCGGCGTCAGCGCCTCAACCCTGGTTTGCGGGTTGACCTTCTTGATCTCGCGAATGCAGGCCGCATAGTGTCCGGCGCCGCCATCCTCAAGGTCGTCGCGGTCCACGGACGTCAGCACCACGTACTTGAGATCCATTAGGCGCACCGACTGGGCCGAGTTGGCCGGCTCTTGCGGGTCCAGCCAGCCGCGCGGATTGCCCGTGTCCACCGAGCAGAAGCGGCAGGCGCGCGTGCACACGTCGCCCATCAGCATGATGGTGGCCACGCCGCTGGTCCAGCACTCCCCGATATTCGGGCACTTGGATTCTTCACATACGGTGGCCAGGCGATGCGTTCTGACGTTTTCCCTGACCTCCTCGTACTTGCCGCCGGACGGCAGCTTGGCCCTCAGCCAGAAAGGTTTGCGCCCGATGGGCACAGCCTGCGCATCAGGGCGCGCCTTCATGCCGTCACGAATGGCGGTAAACCCCTGTGGCTTCATGATTTTCTGACCGCTTTTGACCGCGATCGGAATTTGCTTGCTGTAGGACACTTGCAAAGACTCCCTGTTGGCAAAAAATATGGCTGAGACGGGACATTATCACATTGTTGCATCTGATCTGCAGCTTGTTGCGGGCGGCAATCAGACGGCAGGCGCTCCGGCTGTCAGCCGGGCCGCGCCCAGCGATCAAGGCAGGTCAACTGGACTGGCGATAGCGCCGATACAGAATATTGACCCGGCGCACGTACTCCCGCGTTTCGCTGTAGGGCGGCACACCGCCGTGACCCCGTACTGCGTTTTCACCTGCATTGTAGGCCGCCACCGTGCGGTCAAGGTCGCCGTCGAACTCTTCAAGCAGCCAGGCAAGATAGGCAACACCGGCAGTAATATTGTCAAGCGGATCAAACGCGTTGACCACGCCAAAACGGGTCTGGGTGGCCGGCATCAGCTGCATCAGCCCCTGGGCGCCGCTGTGCGATACAGCCTCGGGCTGAAACCAGGACTCGGCATGCATGACGGCGCGAATCAAAGCCGCATCAACGCCGAAAATTTCGCTGGCGGCCTGTATTTCACTGCTGTACGCAGCGGAATTGAGCGGCGTGCTCTGCCAGTCGACCCCCTTGCGGCAGGTGCCATAGCAGCCAACCCTCTTGATCTGATAGCTGCCGCTGGTCGGCTTGCGGTCGGTATAAACCGTTACGCCGTTTTCGTCCACGTAGGTGTAAATCTCCGCGCCGGCCTGCAGGGCCACCCCGCAAAGCAGCGCGATCAGAAAGCAGAACTTGAATCCCTTCATTTGCTATCCCTTGGCAACCCGGTCAAATTGTTCAGCCCCAAGCCGGCCCAGCCATTGGCACTCAGTTCAAAATACCCGACCGCAGCCCCGTTTTCCAGCCGCGGCAGCTTTCCTGGCGGCCAAAGCGTCGGCTACCGGGACACGGCGCAACTGCCGCCCCTGGCCAGATACCCCTGGTGATAGTCCTCGGCCGGCCAGAAAGGGGCAGCCTGCTCCACCGCTGTCGCCACAGGACGGTCGTGGCGCCCGCTGGCTTCCAGAGCGGCCACTGCCTGTGCAGCCGCTTTTTCCTGCGCCTGATCGTGGACAAAAACCACCGAGCGGTACTGCCAGCCGATGTCGGCGCCCTGGCGGTTGACCTGGGTGGGGTCGTGAAGCTCAAAAAACGCCTTGAGCAGCGCCTGGTACGAAAGCGCTGCGGGATCAAATTTCACCTGGCAGACTTCGACATGGCCGGTTGTGCCGGTACACACCTGCTCGTAGGTTGGGTTTTCGGTGTGGCCGCCCATATACCCGACCTGCGTTGCAGTCACGCCGTCCATGTTTCTGAAAAACTCTTCAACGCCCCAAAAACAGCCACCGCCAAATGTTGCAGTTTCAGTCATCAGCGTCACTCCGGCCCGATCAGGGCAGTAAAAGCACTGCCGCCAATAATAACTGATCAGCTGCGCATGCCGGCGCAAATCGGCGCTGCTGGCCCTGGCGCAGAAAGTGTGGAATCATGCCGCGCATGAACAAAAACACTTTTCTCTGGTTCGACTTCGAAACGTTTGGCGCCGACCCGCGCCGCGACCGCCCGTCGCAGTTTGCCGCCCGGCGCACAGACCTCGACCTCAGGCCCGTGGGCGATGCCGAATACATTTACTGTCGCCCGGCCAGCGATGTGCTGCCCCATCCGGTTGCCTGCCTGATCACCGGAATCACCCCGCAAATGGCGCTTGAGCGTGGAATACCGGAAAACGAGTTTGCCCGGAAAATCTACGAACTGATGAGTCGGCCCGGCACCTGCAGCGTCGGGTTCAACAACTTTCATTTTGACGATGAAATCGTTCGCCACCTGTTCTGGCGAAATTTCATCGACCCCTACGAGCGTGAGTGGGCCAACGGCAACAGCCGCTTTGACCTGATTGATGTTTTGCGCATGGCGCGCGCGCTGCGCCCGCAGGGCATCAACTGGCCTGATCACGACGATGGACGGCCCAGCTTTCGGCTGGAAGACCTGGCTGCGGCCAACAATCTTGACGTCAGCCGGGCCCATGACGCGCTGGCCGACGTGGACAACACCATTGCCCTGGCCGCCCTGCTCAGACAAAACCAGCCAAGGCTGTGGCGCTGGGCCCTGCAGCTGCGAGACCGCAATGAAGCAAACCGTCTGCTGTCGGCAAACAGAATTTTGCTGCATGCCTCATCGCGCTTCCCGGCCCTGCCCGGCTGCGGCGTGGCCCCGGTGCTGCCCCTGTGCCCTCACCCCAACTACAACACCCAGTGGCTGGTGTGGAATCTCAATATCGATCCAAATGATTTCGTCGACCTTGATGCCGAACAGCTGGCCGATCGCTACTGGACGCCCGCAGACAGCCTGCCGGAGGGTGTTTCAAGAGTGCCCGTCAAGCTGGTGCGCAGCAACCGCTGCCCCATGCTGGCGCCTGTCAATGTTCTGGACAGCCGGCGGGCACCCGACCTGGGCATAGAGCTTGACCGGCTTGAATCGCGGGCAGACACCCTGCGCCGCCACCCCGAATTCGTGCGTCGGCTGGCGCAGCTGTTCGACAGCGCCAGCACCGATTTCGGCAGCACAGACCCTGAAATCGATCTGTACGCGGGCTTCCCTCCCAACAGCGACAAAATCGTGATGCGGCGCATTCATGCCAGCGATCCCGACCAGCTGGCAGCGCTGTCCCGCCCGTTCAAGGACGAAAGGCTCAACGAGATCCTGCTGCGCTACCGCGCCAGGCTGTGGCCCGACAGCCTGAATGAGCAGGAGCGCAGGGAATGGGAAAGCTACCGCCGGCGGCGCCTGGTTGACGACCCCGACCTGGCCGTCATCCGCCTGCCTGAATACACCCGGCTGGTTTCAGAGCTGATGCAGGAACGGCCCGGGCAGGCGAATATTTTGGAGCAGCTGGCGCGCTGGCCGGCCGAGCTGGGGCTGACCCAGGCCTGAAACCGCGCCTCCAAAACGAATAATCAATAACTTGCGGGCTGTTTGTAAGCCTTCATCTTCAGTTGTTATGCACAAGGCCTTGATTCAACCCTTGACGCAAATTTTACGTAAAAAACTTTGCCTTCAGCCCGCGCAGAAACATTGTAACCTGTTGTTTTTGCATGAATACTGCAATTATGGGCATTTATTGTTCATAACGCCCAACAGCCAGACAGCTATTGGCCCGCGCAAAGTTACCCACAAACTTATCCACAGGAATTGTGGATAACATCAGCTGAACCCTTCAAGCCTCTGTTTCAGGCGCGCTTTTCAGGCACTTCAGGCGCTCATTGCATGTTCAAGCAAGGAAAGCTGCGGCTGCACTGACGGCGCTTTTTGACTGCGCTGCACGGCCCGGCGCAAAAGCCGGTCGCTTCGGGGCGAAACAAACTCCACCGCGCTGCCGTCTTCAAAGTGCAGCATCATGACCACCGGCGGCTCGCCCGGCCGTCCGGGGCGGGCAATAACCCCGCTGATGGTCTTGCCTAAAATTTCATTGGGCAGTTCGCGACTGCTGACCCGGCTGTTCATCCTTGTTTCCTCTTGCTGAAAGACTGCAGGGCCTATCTGAACACGCGCTCTTCTCAAAACATGAGAAAGCGGAATTCCTTGCCTCCAGCGGGCCGATGGACTACACGAACAGTCCGCATACTGCCGATTTCAGAAACAGGCACAAACGGCAAACAATACGCTCAACGCCGGCAGGCTTCCGGCGGATATCGCAACTAAAACCTGGTAGCAAAGCAAGGAGAAATACAGTGATAAGAACCATCATCATGGCTCTCGTACTGGCCTTTGGCCTTTCCCAGGCCGCATTTGCAGACACGGCAAAGGTGAATATCAACACCGCCACCGCCGAACAGCTGGCCGAGGTTCTCAGCGGCATTGGTCAGGCCAAGGCCGAAGCGATTGTCGAATATCGCAACCAAAACGGCGCTTTTGAGCATATCGACGAGCTGGTCAACGTCAAGGGCATAGGCCTGCGCACCGTGGACCGCAACAGAGACCGCATTGAGCTGGGCCCTGAAGACTAGCGGCCAACAACAGCTCAGCCGCAACCGGGCCGCCTCGCGCTGCGGGGCGGCCCTGTATTCAGCAAAAAAGAAAGCCTGCGCCGGCGCCTATTCCAGCGGCAGCCTCGACATGAACGCATGCGCCAGGGTCGAGCGGTCCGTGTGCTCAAGCTCCCCGCCCAGCGGCACGCCCTGGGCCAGCCGCGAAGTCCTAATACCGCGTTCCCTGGCCATTTCCCCAAGATAGTGGGCCGTTGCCTCGCCCTCAACCGTGGTGTTGGTGGCAATAATGATCTCGGCCACGCCTTCGCTGTCCAGGCGACGCGCGAGCAAATCCAGCCCCAGATCATCCGGGCCAATGCCGTCGAGCGGTGACAGCCTGCCCATCAGAACAAAATAACGCCCTGCAAACGACGTGGCCGACTCTATGGCCAGCACATCTGCCGGGCTTTCCACAATGCACAGCACCTCGCTGCTGCGCTGCGGGCTGACGCAAATGCGGCACTCATCGTCGCTGGTAAAGTTGCGACAGCGGCGGCAGCGGTGAATGTCGCGCATGGCAACCGCCAGCGCGCCGGCCAGCCGCTCCCCGCCAGCCCTATCGCGCTCCAAAAGCGTCAGCGCCATGCGCTGCGCGGTTCTGGCGCCCACGCCGGGCAGGCAGCGCAAGGCGTCAAGCAGCTCGTCAAAAGGATCGTCAACGGGACTGCCAAAAGAGTCAGCGCCACTCATTGCCGCGCCTCAAAACCCGAACCCCGGCGGCATGGGCAGCCCACCCGTCAGTCCGGCCATGCGTTCGGCCGTCTTTTCCCTGACGCGGGCCACTGCATCGTTCACCGCCGCGGCCACCAGGTCTTCAACCATTTCAATGTCATCGGCAACATCCGGATCAACCTTGACGCGGCGCACCTCGTGGCGACCGTTCATGGTAACCGTGACCAGACCGCCGCCCGCCTCGCCACTAACCTCCAGATCGGCCAGCTCTTCCTGGGCCTTCTTGAGATTTTCCTGCATTTTTTGTGCCTGCTGCATCAGCTGGGCAATATTGCCTTTCATTTCTAGTGGCTCCGTGTGTTGTTGGGGCGAATGGATTCCCGCACTATTTCAGCATCAAACTGTTCTGACAGCTGCCGAACAAAAGGATCCTCATCAATGGCCTTTTCTGCATCGGCCCTGCTTTTGTCCTGCTGCTGCTGTTCGAGCACCGCCGGCGTAGGCCGCTCAAGGGAATCCACGGCCTTGTGCACAACCCTTGCCGGCTGGCCAAACCAGGTGCCCAGCGCTTCCTGCAGCTCATTCCAAAAGCGCTGGCTGGTAAACACCATGTCGTCGCGCTCGATCTTGAATTCAACCCTGTTCCCGTCAACGCTGCCAATCGCGAGCGAGGCCGCAATGCTGCGAAACGACTCGCTCAGCGGCAAGCGCGCCAGCACTTCGGGCCAGTTATCCATGGACAGCGCCGGCCGGCCGGCAGCCTGTGGCCGGCTGTCGGAAGCCTGCCTTCCGTCCACAGCGGCAGCGGCACCTGTCGCCTGTTCGCTGCGCGGCGCCACAGCGCCGTGTTGCTGGCTGGCAGCCTGCGGCTGTTTCTGCTTCTCCGCCCCGCCCGCAGAGGCTGGCTGAAAGGCAAACATGCGCAAAATCGTCATTTCGCAGCCGCTGCGCTCCGAGGGCGCCAGGGGCAAATCGCGCCGCCCGGCAATGGCAATCTGGTAC
>Ga0209487_1000063_pt1 | contig 97619 bp, 83 predicted proteins | sample Poulit2012_FD_187524 | JGI IMG/M metagenome (GOLD analysis project Ga0209487, IMG submission 187524) | Agricultural soil microbial communities from Georgia to study Nitrogen management - Poultry litter 2012 (SPAdes) (version 2) | ecosystem: Environmental > Terrestrial > Soil > Agricultural land...
TGGCATAAAAGCCCGCAAATAAATTGCCGGTGGTAAATGCGTTGGGTAGTAGGTATATCCCGCGGCGGCGCTTATCTTCTGTAGATTGTTCTTGCATACATGCCGTTTAGTTTTAAAGTGATGGGTTCATTTTACGCAATGCAGGCCAGCCGGGCAAAGTTTGTGAATATGCTGTGCAGCAGATGTTAGCAGGCTTCGCAGTGAGCGTTAGCGAGCAAGATCCCGAAGAAACTTCATTACGGGTCTGTTTTGCCCCAAGGTAGCTGTTGGTCGTCGCTCTGCAAGAGTTATGTTTCGATATCTCGCTGCGCTCGAAACATCTTCAAAATAGCTCTTTCTGAGCGCCTTGTATAAGCAACTGATGTAGCAGCGATCTTTTGTTCGTTGCTCTGTCGTCCTGTGTGTGCAAAAAAACGCCCCGCTGTTTTGCTGCGGGGCGTTTCTTGTTTTCTGGTCGTCTAGATGCAATGAGTGTTGGGTCGTTGCATCTGACTACGCGCCGATGGGTGTATCGGTGCGGGGTTAGTTTTTGCTTTTGTCGACCAGTTTGTTTTCGGCGATCCAGGGCATCATGGCGCGCAGTTGCTCACCAATTTGCTCGATTTTGGATTCAGCGATGATGCGGCGACGCGAGGTCAGTGTGGGTGCGCCTGCGGCGTGTTCCAGGATAAAGTTTTTCGCGTATTCACCGCTTTGGATTTCGGCGAGGCATTCGCGCATGGCTTGGCGGGTTTCGTCAGTGATGATTTTTGGTCCGGTCTCGTATTCACCAAATTCGGCGTTGTTCGAGATGGAGTAATTCATGTTGGCGATGCCGCCTTCGTAGATGAGGTCAACAATCAGCTTGAGTTCGTGCAAGCATTCAAAGTAGGCCATTTCGGGTGCATAGCCGGCGTCGACCAGGGTGTCAAAACCTGCGCGGATCAGTTCTACTGCGCCACCGCATAGTACGGCTTGTTCACCAAAGAGGTCGGTTTCTGTTTCTTCGCGGAAGGTGGTTTCAATGATACCTGCGCGACCGCCGCCGTTGGCACTGGCGTAGGACATGGCGATGTCGCGGGCTGCGCCCGAGTTGTCTTGGTAGACTGCGACTAGATGGGGTACACCGCCTCCTTCGGAGTAGGTGTTGCGTACGGTGTGGCCGGGTGCTTTGGGGGCAACCATGACGACGTCAATGTCGTCACGCGGTACAACTTGTCCGTAGTGCACGTTAAAGCCGTGGGCAAATGCCAGAGCTGCGCCTTCTTTCATGTAGCCTTCGATGTGGTCGCGATATACTTTGGCGATGTGCTCATCGGGCAACAGGATCATGACCACGTCAGCGTCTTGGACGGCTGCCGAGATTTCTTTGACGGTCAGGCCGGCATTTTCGGCCTTAGACCAGGACTCACCGCCTTTGCGTAGCCCAACAACGACGTCAACACCCGAGTCATTGAGGTTCAGCGCATGAGCGTGGCCCTGTGAGCCGTAACCGATAATCGCCACGGTACGGCTTTTGATTAGGGATAAATCACAATCTTTGTCGTAATAAACTTTCATTCAGTGCTCCAAAAAGAAAAACCCTTGAAGAATGTATTCTTGGACCTTGATTAGAATTAGACCTTGAGAACACGCACACCACGGCTAATGCCGGAAACCCCGGTGCGTACTGTCTCTAGGATGCAGCTGTGATCCAAGGCCTTGATAAAGGCCTCGATCTTTTCCTGTGTGCCGGTGAGCTCGATCGTGTAGGTGGTGTCGGTGACATCGATGATGCGTCCACGGAAGATATCGGTCATCCGCTTGACCTCTTCGCGCTCTTTGCCTGCGGCGCGTACCTTGATCAGCATTAGCTCACGCTCGACATGAGCCCCTTCGGTGAGGTCGACTACTTTGACCACATCGATTAGGCGGTTGAGGTGTTTGGTGATTTGTTCGAGCACTTGTTCGGACCCTTTGGTCACGATCGTCATCCGCGAGAGCGTTTCGTCCTCGGTCGGTGCGACGGTCAGGGTCTCGATGTTGTAGCCCCGGGCTGAAAACAGCCCGACTACCCGCGACAATGCGCCTGGCTCGTTTTCCAATAGTATTGAGATGATATGTTTCACAGCGTATCCCCCTCGAGGTCCTCGGCCCCTAATAGCATTTCAGTCAGCCCTTTACCTGCTTGGACCATTGGCCACACGTTTTCTGTAGCGTCAGTGATAAAGTCCATAAAGACCAAGCGATCTTTGTAGGTAGTAAAGGCCTCGCGAAGTGCGGGCTCGACATCCTCGGGTTTGTCGATACGCATGCCCACATGGCCATAGCTTTCGACTAACTTGACGAAATCAGGTAAAGCATCCACGTAGGACTCGGAATAGCGCGAGCCATAATCGATCTCTTGCCATTGACGCACCATACCCAGGTAGCGGTTATTCAAGCAAATGATCTTGGGTGTCAGACGATACTGACTGCAGGTGGATAGCTCTTGGATGTTCATTTGAATCGAGCCCTCGCCAGTGATGACGGCGACGTCTGCCCCTGGATGGGCGATCTGTACACCCATCGCATACGGCAAGCCCACCCCCATGGTGCCCAAGCCACCCGAGTTAAGCCAGCGGCGGGGCTTATCAAAGAGGTAATACTGTGCTGCCCACATCTGGTGCTGTCCAACGTCTGAAGTCACGTAGGCATCGCCGTTGGTGACCCGCCAGAGCGCCTCGACAACGGCCTGTGGCTTGATGACGTTTTTGGATTGTTCGTAGGCTAGGGATTTGACCTCGCGCCATTCGTTGATTTGTTGCCACCAGTCAGCCAGCTCGGTAGCCTCGGTGTTACGACGGGCCTGCGCAAATAGCTGGTTGAACTCGGTCAATACCTGTTTGACCGAACCCACGATAGGAACGTCAACAGGTACACGCTTGGAAATGGACGAAGGGTCAATATCGATATGAACAATTTTGCGTGGTTGTTGGGCAAAGTGATGGGGATTTCCAATCACACGGTCATCAAACCGAGCGCCCACTGAAATCAACACATCGCAATACTGCATGGCCATATTGGCCTCGTAGGTGCCATGCATGCCAGGCATCCCTACGTATTGGTCATCGGTGCCTGGGAACGCGCCCAACGCCATTAAGGTCGTTGTGCACGGTGCACCCGATGCTTTGACTAGCTCGATGAGCTCGTCAGAGGCATTATCCAAAATTGCTCCGCCCCCTACATAAATCATAGGACGCTTGGCATGGGCCAATAATTGAACGGCTTTTTTGATTTGCCCCAAATGTCCTTTGGTCACTGGCATATACGAGCGCATTTTGGGCTCGCCCCGGGGCGGCACGTAGCGACAAGTATCGACCGTGATGTCTTTGGGAATATCAACCAGCACCGGACCAGGACGGCCGGTACGGGCCAAGTAGAAAGCCTTGTGAAGGGTATCCGCCAAATCGCGTACATCACGCACGAGGAAGTTGTGCTTGACACAAGGACGTGTAATGCCCACGGCATCGCACTCTTGGAAGGCATCCTCGCCTATTGCACTGGTCCCCACCTGGCCGCTAATAACAACCATGGGGATAGAGTCCATATATGCTGTGGTAATGCCGGTGACGGCGTTGGTGAGCCCAGGACCGCTGGTCACTAAAGCTACGCCGACCTTGTGTGTAGAACGCGAATAGGCATCGGCCGCGTGGACGGCTGCCTGCTCGTGACGGACCAAGATATGACGAAATTTATCTTGTTTGAAAATTGAATCGTAGATATAAAGTACGGCTCCGCCAGGGTAACCAAAGACGTGTTCAACGCCCTGATCACTGAGAGAACGCACTACAATATCTGCGCCAGTTAATTCCATGACTATATTCCTTTCAGGTTATGCCTAGGCACCACGAGCGATATCTTGACCTGAGCTTGAGCCTAGTACAACACCATGACTAGCGCTTCATGGTCCACAGGACCACACCACCTAACCACAATGTTGTATGACCGACACTCCTCGAGGTGTGGCAAACGCGTAACAACGCATCGCTTGAACGGAATGCTCGGCAACTCGCGCTTGTGGCGCGGCCTGCAGCAACATAAAGGCGCAAACAACGGGTGGATAACCCGTGAAAAACAGCCCTACCTTCATTCGAGTACGAATGACCTATACCCTGCACCCCGTGTTACATTAGTGCAAGACACAAAAGACTAATCATAAACGGCCTGACTTTAATGTGCAATCACACCGCATGCTTAGCCTGTTTATCTACGGCACAGACAAAAAACGCTTGCAAAACGTCTCGCTTGTGCAACATTATTTATATCTATAGCTGACATTCAATATACAGACACTACGATGCAAATACTCCAAAGGCTTAGCGGCACGTATTATCGCTATCAATTTTATTCTAGTTTGCGTCAATCCACTGGTGCCTTATTGCCAGCAGTAATATTGGCTGGATACTTTCACGCCTTTGCTGTGGGTGTCTCCATGACCGTAGGCGCTTTCTGTCTGGCCATGATTGACCAGTTTGGCGGCCACCGCAAAGCCCGCATCAAAGAGTTTTCAACGGCAACAGCCCTGTGCACCCTGGTGGCCCTTATTTCCAGTTTTACCTCGGGATACCCTGTATTACTAGTGATTACGGTTGCTACCGTATGCTTTGCCTGTGCCATGCTTAATGTCTTTGGGCCACGCTGGGGGCTAATCGCTCTAACAGGGCTGTTTATTATGATTATTAATGTACGCGTACCTAGCCATGGAGCAGAGATTCTGTGGAATACGCTGTATACCTTTTTAGGGGCGATTTTCTATCTAATTTATACGCTCTTGGTTCGTCGCTTTAGCTATTTAAATGAAGAGCGCCGTGCGGTCTATAGTGCCTACCTAAATACTGCCGCCTATATGCAAAAACGGGCGGCTCTGTACGACATTCACACTGATTTAGACCAAGCCTATCACCAAATGTTTACAGCCCGCGCAGCGATGACAGCACAGTTTCAAACCGCCTGTGATGTCCTGCTCTCGGACTTTGCTAAACGGCGCCCACACAACCTACCTGAACACGCGCATTTAGAGCTCTTATTGGTGCGAATTATCAATGTTGCCGACATCATGATCGCCACCCAAACAGATTATAAAGCCTTGCGCGAGCATCTTGGGCATAGTGAGTTTATCACCCTGTGTCAGCGCACTATTGCGCAGCTTGGACGCTGCATTCATACTCTGGCTGACGCCGCGGTGCATAAAAACAAACCTATTACTGTCTCCTTGCCTACCGAGTCCCTACAAGCAATGAGTTCCGAGCTCAAAGCCTATCATGCACAAGGCCACTTTGAGCAAGACCCCCATGCGCGCTTGCTCATGCTGCAAATTATACGTCGCATCCGCAAGGTGTACTTTGTAATTCAAGACATTTCGCATATCCACGATGCTTTTCAAAAACACACAGAGCGCGCATTGATCGACGCTGCAGACCAAAGCATTCACGAGGTAGTAAAAAACTCGCCTAGCAGTGCCCTGTCTGCACAAAAACCTTTCAGTTGGAAGCTGCTGGTTAGCAATCTTAATCTGCATTCACCCAACTTTCGCTATGCCCTTCGACTCAGTCTGGCGGGTCTATTAGGACTTTTGGTGCCACTGGCATTGGCCAGTATTTTTTCTGATAAATTACTACACAGTGCCTTTACCCAACGCAGCTATTGGGTGCTTTTAACCTTGGTACTGGTGATGAAACCGGGGTTCGCACTGACGCGTGAGCGCAATAAAAGACGTCTTATTGGCACCCTCATCGGCTGCGCCATAGCATTCATACTCTTTAAAATTGAGCCAAGCAACACCGTATACTTTGTGATTATGTGGTTGCTCTATACTTTGGCACTATGCTTTTTGCCTGTTAATTATCTTTATGGAGCGACCTTTGTAACGATCTTTATTATGATCGCTTTTTATTTCCTACATGAATCAGGCACTTTTGTTATTGAAGAGCGGTTAGTAGATACTTTGGTAGGCTGCAGCCTCGCCTTGATACTAAGTTATCTCTTGCCCAACTGGGAAGCCACCTCGATAAAAAACTGGGCACAAAGCGCCATCGATGCCAATATAAAATTACTCAAAAGCACCATTCTTTTAATCAACCAAACCACCGATGAACATGCGACTGTAAATACCGCAGACTGGCAAAAAGCAAGTATTGCTGCCGAGCTGGCCTTAAGTAATTTCAGCGCTGCCTTTCAACGCATGCTAAGCGAACCCACAGCGCACCAATCCTATGTGGCTGAGTATAACCAGATCATGGTGCAGCTATTTGTTATTTACACCCAAATAGCTGCCCTCGAGCCCCAACGGCTGGCCAACAGAAACGCTATATCTAAAGCATCTATTAATTATCTTGAGGCTGCTGTACAACGCTTACAAAAACAGGCCACAGACCCCCTGCCCGAACTCGAAGAAAGCATTCATTTAACTATTAATGGCCCATTGATCGAAATTGCTACGGCTGCCGAAACAGTCAAAAAAAACCTGCTTGCCATCGACAAGCAGGCAGAAGCACTACCCAGTATTAAGCCTCAGGCCGCCTAAACACCAAACGCTCACCAGTAGATGCATCGGCATCATACTGGTACCCTTGGCTGTTAAAGCCCTTGAGCCCCTCAATCGAGGTGATGCCATTATCAATGGCATAGCGCATCATCAACCCACGGGCTTTTTTGGCATAAAAACCAATCACCCGCCACTGGCCCTTGCGCTCATCCTGAAAAACACACTCAACAACCGGCACCTCAAGCGTCTTCCGATCAACTGACTTGAAATACTCTACTGACGCCAAATTCACAACCACCTGTTCATCGTGGTCCTGTGCCAGCTGCTCATTAAGATACTGGGCTATTTGACTGCCCCAAAACTCATAAAGATTCTTGCCTTGAGGGTTTTGTAAGCGCGTCCCCATCTCGAGGCGATAAGGCTGTATCAAATCCAAAGGACGTAAAGCACCGTATAAACCACTCAGGATAATCAAATGCTTTTGCGCCCACTCGAGTTGCTCATCCGATAAACTAGGCGCATCTAAACCCTCATAGACGTCGCCAGCAAAAGCCAAAACCGCCTGACGCGCGTTATCCAGATTAAACTCGGGCACCCAATCCTGAAAGCGCTGTGTATTAAGCTCAGCCAAATTGTCACTGAGCTTCATCAACTGGGCAATATCATCCTGAGAGTACTCTTTGAGAATGCCCACCAACTCTTTGGCCTGAGGCACAAATAACGGCTGACTCTTTAAAGTTGTACGCACCGTTGATTCATAATCGAGTTTTTTAGCGGGGGACAATAAAAACAACATGATTTCTAACCCTTAGAGAGTGGTAAGAAAGAACAAGCACAATACCAACACTATAAACGACAAAATAACGAAACAGAAAAAAACATACGTTTTTCTGTTAGAATATGCCCTTAAATATAAGCGGGCAGGTGGCAGAGTGGTTGAATGCGCTGGACTCGAAATCCAGTATACGTCTTTGGCGTATCGTGAGTTCGAATCTCACCCTGCCCGCCACACTAAATCATCAATAAAATTCATCGCTGTACCCCTATCTAGCCCAACCCTACTCCACATCTGGGCAACAAATCATTTGCACTTTCTGCGGTCTTACCATATAGTGAAATTAAGGGTGAGGACTGTATCTATCCGCCCTGATGCAACCGCCACCCTAACTACCCTATTAGTAGGGCGCAAAGGAGGTGCACCATGGAATTCCAAACCTTTAATTGGGTGATGGACATCGATGGTAACGGCACCCTGAGTCTTTGGGAGATCTGGGAAACCATCCGCTGGGCATTCAGAATCCCAGGCAGTTTAGTGGTCGAATTCCTCGGTCAGTTCCCTGCCTTGGCACAACTGCTCAATATCTCGGCCTCTCCTGAAACTGGCTATGCCAGTCTAGATGGCCTATATGCCAAAATCATATCCATCTGTTTCTGGCTACCAATGCTTTTTGGGGTGCTTAGCTGGGGCAGCCGCACCAAGAGGCATAAAAAACTAACACACACCGAGCCTCTGCTACTGCCCATGCCTGATGACTATCCAGCAATAGAACCGCAACACAACTAAAAAACCATTAACAGACCAATTAAACACCAGCGCCACAACAACGCTGGTGTTTTTTTTAATGGAAAGGACTTTGGAAAAAGCTTTGGAAAGAACTTTAGCAGGATGATGAAACCAGTAGGGGCGGTAAAGGTGACAATCAGAAAACCATAATCACCCCTAAGAGCGACAGTGGTTATTTGGGCTTGCCTGGCTCTAATACAGTTTGTCCACCCATAAACGGCTGTAAAGCTTTAGGAATGAGTACACTGCCATCCGCTTGTTGGTAATTTTCCAGCACTGCTACTAAAGCACGCCCCACCGCTAACCCAGAACCATTCAGAGTATGTACGTACTGGGGACGACCTTTTTCAGGTCTAAAACGCGCTTGCAGCCGACGTGCTTGAAAACCCTCGCAGTTAGATACCGAGGAAATCTCGCGCCAAGTCTGCTGCGAGGGGACCCACACCTCGAGATCATAGGTCTTGGCAGCAGAAAAGCCCATGTCGCCCGTGCAAAGTGTGACCACCCGATACGGTAATTCCAGCTTTTGCAATATGGTTTCGGCGTGGCCTGCCATTTCTTCTAGGGCCTCGTAGGAGTCGTCAGGATGGACTATTTGCACCATTTCCACTTTGTCGAATTGGTGCTGACGAATGATACCGCGTGTATCGCGGCCGCCGCTGCCGGCCTCGGAACGAAAGCAAGGCGTGTGTGCAGTGAATTTGAGGGGTAATCGCTCACGCTCGATAATTTCGTCGCGAAACATCCCAGTGAGGGTTATTTCCGAGGTGGAAATGAGGTAGAGCTCGTTGTTTTCCTCTTCCTCGTCGGCGTCATCGGTGTGGTCTGTCCCCCCCTTAGTGACCCAAAACATATCGTCTTTGAATTTTGGCAACTGCCCGGTACCAAACATAGAGGCGCTATTCACGATGTAGGGGGTATAGCATTCTTCGTAGCCGTGTTCGCCCGTTTGTACCTCGAGCATGAATTGGGTCAATGCCCGGTGTAAGCGTGCCATGGGTCCATTTAGAACCATAAAACGCGATCCTGATAGTTTACGTGCAGCTGGAAAATTGAGCCCCAGACGTTCGCCCAGACTGACGTGATCCTGTACCTCAAAGTCAAAAGCGGCTGGTAATTGATCTTGGACTAACCCCGCACCGGGCAGCCAGCGTCGGATCTCGACGTTATCTGCCTCATCATTGCCCACCGGCACATCATCATGGGCTATGTTGGGCAATTCTGTCAGCAATGTACGCAGTGTTTCCTGGACCTGTCCCAGTTGTGTAGATAACTCGTTGAGCTGCCCAGGGATGGATTTAGACTCGGCCAGTAAATCGCTGGCATCTTCACCTTTGGATTTTTTCTGTCCTATTTCACGGGCGATGCTGTTACGTCGGGCTTGCAGTTGTTCCGTCTCTACCTGCAGCTTTTTACGCTGCTCTTCAAGTTGTTGAAACTGTTGCTCGTCGAATGTCACACCGCGAGCTTTCAAGCCTTTGACGACCGTGTCCAAATCATTTCTTAGTAAATTAATATCTAACATATTGCCTGCTTTTTATTCAATAATCACTGCACAAATAACAACGAGAATAACTAGTTTAACTGCCTATCTTATTTTTTCTTGTGGTCTGCATCGAGTTTGGCCAAAAACTGTAGTTTATCGCCAATTTGCTTTTCTAAGCCACGATCCACCGGTCGATAAAAACGCGCCCGCAGCCCCTCGGGAAAATAATGCTCTCCGGCGGCGTAGCCATGCGGTTCGTCATGAGCATAACGATAGGCTTTACCATGACCCAGTTGTTTCATGAGTTGGGTCGGGGCATTGCGCAAATGTGGTGGGACCGGGGCGCTGCCATGTTCGGCCGCAAAACGACGCGCTTGGTTATACGCCATGTAGCCGGCATTACTCTTAGCTGCTACAGCCAGATAGATTACAGCTTGGCCCAGAGCCAGCTCCCCTTCGGGTGATCCTAAACGCTCATAAGTTTGTGCCGCATCGTTCACTATCTGCAATGCTCGCGGATCAGCTAACCCAATGTCTTCCCAGGCCATGCGCACAATGCGCCGCGATAAATAAGCAGCGTCTGCACCCCCATCTAACATACGACAAAACCAATATAAAGCCGCATCCGGGTCAGAACCCCGTACTGATTTATGTAGGGCGCTGATTTGATCATAAAAAGCATCGCCCCCTTTATCAAAACGACGCAGATTTTTAGACAATGTGCTTTCTAGCCACGCCTCGTCGATATGGGTGCGGTCAGCAGATTGAGCCGAATCGGTTAATACCTCAATGGCGTTAATCACGCGACGAGCGTCACCATCAGCCCACTGTGCTAGCTGACTACGGGCTTCGTCACTCATGGTGAAAGGGGTATCACCTCGATCTTCGTTGATTAAACTAAGCGCACGATCGGCTAGCTCTGCCAATTCATCGGGCCCCAATGCCTCGAGTACATACACACGTGCGCGCGACAGTAACGCCGAGTTGACCTCGAACGAGGGGTTTTCAGTGGTTGCCCCGATAAAAGTAAATAAACCGCTTTCTACATGGGGTAGAAAGGCATCCTGCTGGGCTTTATTAAACCGGTGCACCTCGTCAACAAAGAGAATAGTGCGACGTCCTTGTGCTTGGGCATTTTGTGCTTGCACAATCGCATCACGGATGTCTTTAACCCCACCCAAAACAGCGGATATAGCAATGAACTGAGCATCAAATGCGTGTGCCATCATGCGGGCTAATGTAGTTTTACCTACCCCGGGAGGACCCCAAAAAACCATTGAATGCGGCCGCCCGGATTCAAAGGCGACCCGCAGTGGTTTGCCTGGCCCGACTAGTTGAGTCTGTCCGACGAGATCATCTAGGGTGCGCGGGCGCAAACGCTCGGCCAAGGGAGCAAAATCACGTCGCTGAGATTGAAAAAGGTCAGCATCAGAATGCGTCATTTTGGTACTTGTTAACTACTGCAATTGGATGAAATCCACCCCATCGGGGGTTTCAAATGTAAAGGTGTCGCTGGGCAAAGAGGCGTCTGGTTGAATTTCTTGAAGGAGTATTTCAGTACGTTGCCCGAAACCATCTGTAATGATTAATTGCTGGGGTAAGCCATCATCAAAGCCCATATCCACATGCTCAAAGCCTGCTTCACCCTCTTTGGGGCTAGCTCGCAACCACACCAAATCCTCATCGGCAGTTTCATGCAGTGATGCGGCGTCTTTGTCCTGCAAGTCAAAAGCATTATCAATACGGCGCGAGCCAAATAAAATAGCGGCAGGCGAGCTACCGACGGTATCCTCTATCCCCCGTTCGGTGGCTTGGCTTAGGTCTGGGTCATATTGGATTAAACGCTGACCATCAGCGAGGATTAGCTGTTCATAGGGCTTTTCTACTTGCCACAAAAATTGGCCTTTTTCACGGTTAAATGCAAAATGGCCATCCTGTTTAGGCTGTGCTTGCCCATCCGGGGAAAAGGTTTGTTGGGTAAAACGGCCTTTGGCTTTTTGTACCCCTTTGATGAAACTGCGCAACTGTATGCTGGCCGGATCCTGATTGCTGGTCTGTGCTTTAACACTGGTAGCGCTGGCTGTGCTGTCATTGTTTGCAGCACCTACAGTACCCATCAATGCCCACTGGCCTAAGGCCAGAGCACCGACGATCATAAGCTTTCTAAATAATTGCACGGTAACTCCCATTAGTGACGCATTAATAATTAGTAATTAGCATTAATACGTGGCATAGATACCTGTGGATAGCTCATCGAGCCATACAAAGCATCGGCATTATTACGAGGCATCCGCATTATCACGTGGTGCCAGAATCTCTCGGGTTCCGTTAGAGCGCATCGGTGATACGATGCCCACCTGCTCCATTTGCTCGATAATACGCGCAGCGCGGTTATAACCTACTCGTAGATGGCGCTGAACACCCGAGGTCGAGGCACGACCGCTTTCTAATACAAAGGCCACGGCCTGGTCATATAATGGATCAGACTCGGCATCGGCAAAGCCAGTGATGGGGTTTACACCATCGCCTGTCTCACCCGGCACCCCACCCTCGAGAATACCTTCTACGTAGTCGGGCTCGCCCTGCTCTTTCAGATATTCAACCACGCGGTGCACCTCGTCATCATCAACAAAGGCACCGTGGACACGGATAGGAACCGATGTGCCAGGAGGTAAAAAGAGCATATCCCCTTGACCCAACAAGGTCTCGGCACCGGCCTGATCCAAAATGGTACGCGAGTCAACTCGTGAAGACACCTGAAATGATATACGCGTGGGGATATTAGCCTTGATCAGCCCTGTAATGACATCCACGCTGGGTCGCTGAGTTGCCAATACTAAATGAATACCTGCTGCACGCGCCTTTTGAGCCAACCGAGCAATGAGCTCTTCGATCTTTTTGCCGGCCACCATCATCAGGTCTGCTAATTCGTCAATCACAACAACGATAAAAGGCAACTCGGAAAGTGGTTCCGGCTCATCTGGGGTCAATGAAAATGGATTGGGAATGGGCTCACCCTTTTGGTTGGCCTCTTTGACCTTATCGTTATAGCCGGCGAGGTTACGCACGCCAAGCTTGCTCATGAGGCGGTAGCGACGCTCCATCTCGTTGACGCACCAGTTAAGAGCGTTAGCGGCCTGCGTCATGTCAGTAACAACCGGTGCTAATAAATGAGGGATCCCCTCGTATACGCTCATTTCGAGCATCTTTGGGTCGATCAGAATCAGTCGTACCTCATCTGCTTTGGCGCCATAAAGTATGGACAACAGCATCGCGTTAATGGCCACTGATTTACCCGAGCCTGTGGTACCTGCCACCAGCAAATGCGGCATTTTGGCCAAATCAGTCACCACTGCTTTACCGGCAATCCCCTTGCCCAGAACCAAGGTTAATTTGGATTTGCTGTCCTCGTAGGCCTTGTCCCCGATAATTTCCTGAATGCGGACCATTTGTCGTTTGGGGTTTGGCAATTCTAAGCCCATCAGGTTTTTACCCGGGATGGTTTCTACCACCCGGATATTGACCAGGCTAAGTGAGCGCGCCAAATCTTTGGCCAAATTTACGATCTGACTGCCTTTTACCCCTGTGGCTGGCTCGATCTCATAACGAGTAATCACGGGCCCCGAACGAGCAGTTTCCACAGTCACCTTGACCCCAAAGTCAGCCAGACGTTTTTCAATGAGTCGCGCCGTATATTCGAGCGTGTCTGCACTGACCACATCAGTTAGCGCATCAGGCGCATCGAGCAGGTCTAGCGTAGGCAGGCCTGCTGGTTGTGGTGTACGCGATTTACGCCCTGATTGAATAGCCGGCGGGGTCGGTTCAAGCGTTGAAATCTCAATAGGTTTAGCACTATCAGATGATACGGCCGTAGCTGCGGTTTTGGTGGCTGCTGTTTTGCTGGCCGCTGTAGAGCTCGACTGGGTTGCGCTGGTAGCCGTGGCTGCGCCCCCCGCTGTAGTTTGAGGCTGTGTGGTACCTGCTTGGACCTCTTTAGCGGCTGGTTGGGCTGAAGTCAGGCTGGGCTCGCGACGTTGTGATTCGCTAGCCGCCTGCTGCGTAGAATCAGATAGAGATGGCTCGCTGCGCGGCTCGTCTGTTTTGTGCTGTGTACGACGTGCAAATAAATCACGTAATGTTTTACGGGCTTTTTTAGGTGTAGCCTCATCTGTGGGCACGGCCTTTTCAGTGCGCGCCGGCTCAGCAGGGACCTGGGCTGCAGGGGCCTTTTTCTGAGTCGTGGTTTGTTCTTTTTCTGCTTTGGCGGGTTTGGCAGCCTGGGCGGCTACGCGTTGAGCCCACCAACCCTGCGCACCTAGCCATATTTTTTCTAAATAAAAACCCAGCTTTTCTGCGGTATTTAACCAAGAAAAGCCAAAAAACAAACTGGCCCCTATTGCTACCCCAGCAATGAGCAAAAGTGCGCCCCCTTGGGAACCAAGGTGGGTGACTAATAGTCTAAGCATTAGTTGGCCCAGTTGCCCACCAGGGCCCGCGGGCAATACACTGCTACCTGTAGCGCGTTGCATGGCCTCTAGTCCCATGCAACACACCAGCAGTAATACAAAACCCGCTGCAACCTCCCATTTCACACGGGGCAGCTCGTGAGCATTTTTGTTTTGAGGTAATACAATATGCGTCAGGCGATGAAAACCAGCCACCACTCGGGTGAGCAACAAAATCACCCACAGCCAAGCGCTGTACCCAAAAAAGAAATACAAAAAGCTGGACACATTGGCCCCAAAGGTGCCCCCCTTGTTTTTAATGGAACCGGCATGTAAAGATTGTGTCCAAGAGGGATCAGCAGGGTCCCAGGTGCTCAGCACCAAACCCAGCCAAGCGGCCAGCACGACAAACAGCAGCCAGCGCGCCTCGCGCACTAATGACGAGACCCGTAACTGCAGTGCTGATGGACCGTTACGAACGTTTTTTGAAGAGCGATTTGATGTTGCAGGTATTCTAGCCATAGACACATTATAATTGGCTGATGCTATTTTTTTGGAAAGTTAAAAGATGTCTGATACAAAACACGCAAAAGTACTTATTTTAGGATCTGGCCCAGCGGGCTACACCGCAGCGATTTATGCTGCACGCGCTAATCTTAACCCTGTTTTGATTACCGGACTAGAACAGGGTGGCCAGCTCATGACCACTACCGACGTAGAAAACTGGCCTGCGGATGCAGATGGCGTCCAGGGGCCTGATCTGATGGAACGTTTTAAAGCCCATGCCGAACGCTTTGAGGCCGAACTGATCTTTGACCACATCAGCGCTGTAGACCTAAGCCAGCGTCCGTTTAAATTGACCGGTGATAATGGCACCACATATACATGTGACTCGCTCATTATCAGTACTGGTGCCACTGCCAAGTACCTAGGCCTGCCTTCTGAAGAAGAGTTTTTAGGCCGTGGAGTGTCAGCGTGTGCCACCTGCGATGGTTTCTTTTATAAAAACCAAGACGTCATTGTAGTCGGCGGGGGCAATACTGCGGTCGAAGAAGCCCTCTTTTTAGCAAACATTTGTAAGACCGTATATATGGTTCACCGCCGCGACGAGTTCCGTTCTGAGCCCATTCTAACCGATAGGCTCATGGATCGCGTGGAAAACGGTAACATTAAACTCAAGCTTTTTTACGAGCTCGATGAGGTTTTAGGCGATGAGACCGGTGTCACCGGGGTTCGTTTGCGCAATAACCAGACCAACGAAACCGAGGAATTAGAGGTCAGCGGTGCCTTTATTGCAATTGGTCACCAGCCTAATACCGAGCTCTTTTCTGACCAACTCACTATGAAAGACGGTTATATCATCACCAAGAGCGGTCTCGAGGGCATGGCCACCATGACCTCTATCCCTGGCGTATTTGCCGCGGGTGATGTTCAGGATAATGTCTATCGTCAGGCTATTACAAGTGCTGGTACTGGGTGCATGGCTGCACTCGATGCACAGCGCTGGCTGGAAAATGAAGGCAAGGCTTAATAACCACGCTCAACTCAATGCGCTACGGCGTCGGCTTCGTCAACGGGCGGCCGACGCCGAGTCCACCTCTGCGCCCACACAAACACAACAGCATCCCAAAACTGCGGGTGAATCGCACCGTGTGCCCAAACAGCCCGCGGAACCCTCGTATCCTACACAGGTTGAAAACCAATCCACCCACCCTAAAAAGTCCACAATAAACAAAAAACTAAAAAAAGGGTTTGATGGGGTCTTGACGGCTAGTGACCGTTCGCTGTTCCAAGAGGCCATGCGCACAGTACAACCCCTGCAAAAACAATCCCGCCATACCCCTGATCCAAACAAAATCGCCCCCACTGCACGTGATGCCCAGCAAATCAAGCAGCGCCGCCTACGCGCTGAATCACATCGCCATGAGCAACTCAGCACCGAGCTCTCAGATCACTATGATGTGTATGCTAGCGTTGAGCACATCGAAGAATACCTCAACCCTATTTGCGGTACGGATGTATTACGTAATTTGCGCCGCGGCCAATGGCCACTAGAAGCCAGCATTGATTTACACGGGGCCACCTTGGAACGAGCACGCGAACGTTTACAGAGTTTCTTGCAACATTGCTTTGCCGAGGAATATCGCTGCATCCGTATTGTGCATGGCAAGGGTTATGGTTCGGCCAACAAAGAACCCGTATTGTTGTATCAAATCCGGCGCTGGCTCACCCAGCTGCGACCTGTCTTGGCTTTTTGTGATTGTGCCCCTAACGAAGGCGGCCAAGGTGCGGTCAAGGTTCTATTGCGCAAATCACGCCGATAAAAATTACACAATTCATCTCAAAAAGGCATACCGCTCATGAGCTGGATTTATCTAACCATCGCTATTTTTGCCGAAATTATTGCCACCAGTGCCCTCAAAAGTGCGGCAGGCTTTACTCGACTATGGCCGTCCTTGATTACTGCAGGTGGCTATGCAATTGCATTTTTCTTTTTATCGCTTTCATTACGGACCATCCCTGTAGGTATCGCCTACGCTGTATGGTCAGGGGTGGGTATTGTTGCTATTGCCTTAATTGGGCTTTGGTTTTTTCAGCAGCAATTAAATTTTGCAGCATACGCCGGGATCGGGCTGATCATCGCTGGCGTGATCGTGCTCAATGTATTTTCCAAGGCCGGTCACTAACCCTGTCGAAAGTCTTTTGATACGACTTTTGATGTGATTTTCATTGGTGTAGCGTAAAAGCGCAAACAAAGAACACACAAAAAATAAGGGCCAGTGCTTTCACACCGGCCCTTGTACTTTTAGTTCTTGTTATAGATGCTGCTTTAATTGCCTTTGTAGGCTTTTCATGTGCGCACTGTAGTGTGCGCTGTCGTCTCCTCACCTGCATGGTTTCCATTGTGCATTAATTTTAACTTTTGCACACCTAGGGATTGCACTGATATTACAGTGAGGTCCTTTCAAATCACTTTTGCAAATACGACTCAGCCATCCACTGTGCATAACCCATTAAAGCAGCATCCTGATTGGGCTGGGTGATGAGCTGCACACCCACGGGCAAGTTTTGGGCCGCTAGTAAAGGAATATTCACTGCAGGGGCACGTAAAATAGTTCCGATACTGCTAAATGTGACATCCCCTGTGGGATAAGGCCCTTGCAAGGCTTCTTTAGCATTCGGCGCGGGCCCATTAGCTGTTAAGGTAATCAACCCGTCTGCCACACTACCCACCGCACGATGGGCTTGGTCCATGATGTCTCGCTTGAGCAGTGCTAAACGATGCTCATCCAAATGAATGCCTTGTGCTTGAGTCAATAGCTCACGCAATTTAGGACCTAGGCCATCCGCATGCTTGGCTATCATATTTTCCAAGCGCGCTCGTTGCTCCCAAGCGCAAATGGCAATAGATAAACTCATCGAGTCTTGCAAAAGGTCTTCTAGATAATTGAGCAAAGGATTGCTACCCGCGTCCATGATCTCAACCCCTACCGAGCGCAGGTGCGAAAGCAAATCATCAAATGCAGCCATGGTTTCTGAGTCGACATGCTCCCAAGCAGCGCCGTGAACCACTGCTAAACGCCGAGGTGGGTGCGCGTACAGGCTGTGCTCGTTGCCATATAAACCAAAATAACCCGGGTCGCCCCCCTCGCGCTGACTAATGGCCTGTGCCACCAGCCATGAGTCTAGGGCACAGCCTGCATGCACCCCCAAATGAGATTGGCTATAAACCAAAGCCTCACCGCGAGTCAATGCACCATAGGTGGGTTTATAGCCCCATACCCCACAAAAGCCCGATGGGCGCAAAATAGAACCTATCACCTGGGTACCCAAAGCAGCGGGCACCATATTGGCTGCAACAGCTGCCGCTGAGCCACTCGATGAGCCTCCTGGTGTGCGTAATGGATCATACGGATTAGTCGTAGGGCCAGGATCTAAAAATGCTAATTCGGTGGTGACCGTCTTGCCCACAATCACAGCACCTGCTGCACGCAACGCCTGCACCGATGCAGCATCATTACCCGGCGCATTACCCTTAAAGATAGGACTGCCATACTCGGTGGGCATATCTCGGGTTTCAATCACATCTTTAATACCAATAGGCATGCCATCAATCGCAGATAGTGGGCGCCCCTCTTGGTAGCGCTGGGTAGAGGCACGCGCTGCAGCACGAGCCTCATCGGTATTGAGCACTACCCAAGCCTGCACCTCATCCTCGCGGGCCTCGATATTAGCCAGACACTGCTCTAGAAATTCTGTTGGTGTGCTTTGCTGCTGTAAAAAGCGTTCGCGCTGAGTATGAAATACTAATGGTGCGAAGCTTTTAGGATCATAAGACATGAACCATCTCCTCTCTTTACTTGTTTTGAATTCTGTCGGATTCGGATCTTTACTTTAACCGCTAAAGGGCAAAAAACGTTAAACTGAACCTAAATACTAAAAATAATGAGATGCACACGTCCCGCTGGCTTTTTAATGCCCTTGCGGCGTGTGTTGACCTTTATGCCTGACAAGAAAAAAGGAGTCCCTATGAAACCCAAGCTACTGGTCCTCCATGCCTTGAGTTTAAATTTCATGCAGCAGATCGAAGAACATTTTGAACTGGTTCGCCATGATGAAAGCAGCGCGCCCGGAAAACTCATTGCACAACACGGAGAGCATATAAAAGCCGCCATTACCCACAGTGGCATCGGCTTCAAAGATGATTGGTTTGTCCACCTGCCTAATTTAAAGCTCATCACCAATACCGGAGTGGGGTTAGATTCTATTGATCTAGAGGCTTGTGCAGCCCATGGGGTCCAAGTCACCAACACCCCAGAAGTGCTCGACGATGATGTGGCTGATTTGGCCATCGGTCTTTTGATTAGCGCCTTTAGAAACATTCACGGCGGACACGAATTTGTAAAAAAAGGACGCTGGACACAGGGACGAGCCCCACTCACACGCTCATTAAAAAACAAAACCCTAGGGGTGATAGGATTGGGCCGCATTGGGGCAGCAATCGCGCAACGCGCCGAAGCCTTTGGCATGAAAATCCTCTATCACAATCGTACACGCAAACCAGACGTGGCCTATCCCTATGTGGACGATGTACTGACCCTCAGTGAAAAAAGTGATGCCCTCATGCTGGCCTGCCCCGGTGGCCCCGAAACTGCAAACCTAATCGATAGAGCTGTGCTCAAAGCTCTAGGCCCCAACGGCTGGGTTATCAACATTGCTCGCGGGTCGGTCATTGATGAGGACGCCCTATTTTATGCCCTAAACAATAATCTCATTGCCGGTGCAGCGCTGGATGTTTTCCATAATGAACCCAACATCGACGAGCGCTTTTTAGCTAACCCTAAAGTCTTGCTATCACCGCATAATGCCAGCGCTACCCGCGAAACACGCTATGCAATGGAAGCACTGGTGACAGAAAACCTGATGGAGTTTGCAGCAGGTAAACCGCTGCGCACCCCAGTTTTAGATGAGTTGTTATAGATGTATTTAACCACGACCGATGTAGGGCATTTTGGTCGCCATGATGGTCATAAACTGTACATTAACAGTCAACGGCTGTTCGGTCATGTAGACAACGGCTTGGGCGACCTCGGCCACATCGATGGTGGGCTCGGGTCGAATTTGGCCGTCTGGTTGTAGGCGACCGGTGTCACTGTCTTTGGTGATTTGTGTGGCAGCATTACCGATGTCAATCTGCGAGCACACAATATCATACGGCCGTCCGTCTAGGGACAAGCTTTTGGTGAGCCCCGTGATCGCATGTTTGGTCGTGGTATATCCGACCGAGTGCGGGCGCGGTGCATAGGCTGAGATCGAGCCATTATTAATGATGCGGCCGCCTTGCGGCTGCTGCTCTTTCATCAATTTAAAGGCTTCACGAGCGCAATAAAACGAGCCATTCAGGTTAATATCGACGATTTGTTGCCAATCCTCGATGGCCAGCGCGTCGATATCTACCTCGGCATGGCCAATGCCTGCATTATTAAACAATAGGTCTAGACGGCCGTATTCTTCTTTAATAAAGCTAAATAAATTTTTAACCTGCATGGGCTGACTGACATCACAACGATGCACTACACTCAGACCTTTTTTACATTGTTTTTGGGTCTCTAGTAGTGATTCTTGGGTGCGACCGGTCAACACAACGGTATAATCAGCCAGGGTCAAGGCGATCGCTGTTGCCTGCCCTATCCCCGAGCCTGCTCCTGTTACCAACGCAATTTTTTTCATCATGCCCTCCTGTTATATCGAGCTATAAAGTCACAGCGCATACCTATCCATAGGCATTGTTTCGCGTTGCTCTTTTCAGTTAACATCATTTTTTGACCCCTGATTGTACCTCAAACGCATCCTAAACCTTCCTCTAAACTCTCTGCCTGTTTGGCTGTCATTATTTAATTAATAAAAACAATCTCTCTATGAATGCACCTCCTTCTTCTGAACGCTGGCAACAATGGTTCAAAGCTTTTTGGAGTCTTTTTGTTCTAGCCACGTTTGGACTCTTGGTAGCGCGCGGTCTATTGTTTTTTACGTATCGTCCGGCTACCTTATCTGCCGAATTCCAAGAGCTGTGTGCTGTTTTATGGCTGGGGTTGCGTTTTGATCTCAAGCATCTAAGCGTTTTATTAGGCCCCTGGCTGCTCATTAGCTTGCTGTTTTACCGTGCTAAAGAACGTTATTGGCGGCTGTTTGGACGCGCGTTTTGGATCTATAGCACGATATTTTTGCTGCTGATTAATCTACTCAGCATCATTAATCATTATTATTTTGCCTTTTACCAAAGCCCAATCAACAGTTTGTTTTTTGGGCTCCAAGAGGACGATACACAGGCCATTCTCATCACAGTATGGTCTGATTTTCCTGTTCTATCATTATTATTCTTACTGTTTGGATGGACTGCTGCACAAATTTTTATAGCTCGGAAAATCCAAGCACGCCCTGTTCGGCCCATGCGCCCCTGGCGTTTTTATGTCACGGCCAGCCTTAGCGTGATTCTGCTTGTGGGGTTAGGACGAGGTAGCCTAGGGACTTTTCCTTTGCGTACGCAGCACCTCAACATTTCTAAATTTAGTTTTTTAAATCAATTAGTCCCTAGTGGAGCCCATGCGCTTTATCTGGCCCACAAAGAACGTCGCCAAGATAATATCGGTGATGATCCCAACGTCGCTTTACAGCGAGCTGGTTTTGAGCGCTGGCAAACTGCTGCTCTAGAATGCGGACTGGATACTGATTCCAGCCAGCCTACTGAGGGCATTTTATTTACGGTTTTACCTGATCATCCTGCGGTAGCACAGCACCCTCCACAAGTTGTTTTTGCACTGATGGAGAGTTGGGGCAGCCATTTATTAGATTATGATGACCCCGATCACACTGATTTACTGGGCCGCTTGCGTCCATGGCTGTATAAAAAAGGGGTGCATTTCCCGCATGCTCTGGCCAGTCAAAATGGTACCTATTCCAGCCTAGAAGCCTTGTTGCTGGATACTCCTCTTTCACCGCTCATGCAGAGCAGTCATGGTTACAAAACCTATAACACCAGTCGTATATTGCCCTACAAACAACAGGGCTATAAAACCATCTTTTTAACGGCTGGGCCCAGGGGCTGGCGTCAATTGGATCCTACCTTATTGAGGCAAGGCTTCGATGAGATTCATGATGCAGTCTCAATCAAAGAAAAATACCCCCAAGCAGAAACCCATACTTGGGGTGTCGATGACGAGTGGATGTTTCGTTATGCACAAGATTTATTAGAGCAGGCCCGCACTCAGGATGAAAAAATAGCCCTGTTTTTACTCTCGGTAACCAATCATCCGCCACATCGCGTACCCAGTACTTATCAGCCTTTAACACTGGATCTGGATATTATCCAAAATGATGCGGTTAGCGATAAGGACACCACACGTTCTGTTCTGGAAACCTATCAATACGCCAGTGACGCATTGGGCGGTTTTTTGGATGGACTAGAAGAATCTGGGCTGTTGGCCGAGACTGTCATTGCTGCCACCGGCGATCACCCTAATCGTTCGGTATTTAACTATTCAGACAGCAGCCAATTGCATTTAAGGCATGGTGTGCCTGTCTGGTTTTATATCCCTGAGGCCTATCGAAATGCGCATTATAATGAGATTTCGCGCCAACAATGGACCAGCCACCAAGATATTTTCCCGACTCTTTGGGCGCATACGCTATCTGGCACCATTGTGCCCAGTAGTGCGGGCAGAAACCTCTTTGATCCAAGTGCTGTTCACACACCTACCGCCCTCACCTATAACGAAGACCCTGGACAACAATCTCTTAATAACCGCGGCTTAAGTATTAGCGCCGCTGGTGCTGTTACGCATCCGCTGGAACCTGTTTTTTTAAATTGGTCTAAAGGTCGCCTGCAGCCTACGAACAACCCTGGCGCAGCCTTAATCGAGCAGGCCCAACGCACCAAGGCATGCATTGCTCTGAGTGATTGGCGCATCCGTAGTCAGGCATTGCGCTAGCCCGCTTAATGTGCGGATTTGTCACTACCGCCAAATATCACAATAAAAAAATATAAGCCCTCGGCCAAACAAAAAACCCGCATAGCCAATGACCATGCGGGTGAATAGCCTTTAGCAAGCTATCAGCGATATTACATATTTTCAATCATGACATCGCCAAAACCCGAGCAAGAGACCTGATGTGCACCTTCCATGAGGCGAGCAAAGTCATAGGTCACGCGCTTGGACAGGATAGCTTTTTCCATGCTGCTGATGATGAGGTCGGCGGCCTCGACCCAACCCATGTGACGCAGCATCATTTCGGCGGACAAGATCAGCGAACCGGGGTTCACGTAGTCTTTGCCGGCGTACTTGGGTGCGGTGCCGTGGGTGGCCTCGAACATACCAACAGCATCTGAAAGGTTGGCACCAGGAGCAATACCGATACCCCCTACCTGAGCGGCCAAGGCGTCAGAGATGTAGTCACCGTTTAGGTTCAGGGTAGCGATGACATCATACTCGGCAGGACGCAAGAGGATTTGCTGCAAGAAGGCATCAGCAATGGAATCCTTGATAACAATTTCGCGACCGGTCTTGGGGTTTTTAAATTTGCACCATGGACCACCGTCGATGAGTTCAGCGCCAAACTCCTCTCTGGCTAACTCGTAGCCCCAATCACGGAATGCACCCTCGGTGAATTTCATGATGTTGCCCTTGTGCACCAAGGTGACCGATGAGCGGTCGTTATCAATGGCGTACTGGATCGCTTTGCGTACGAGGCGCTTGGTCCCCTCGCTAGAGACGGGTTTGACACCAATACCAGAAGTCTCGGGGAAGCGGATCTTGTCGACGCTGAGCTCATTGCGTAGGAAATCAATAAGCTTTTTAGCCTCGGGGCTTTGGGCTTCGAACTCAACACCTGCGTAGATGTCCTCGGAGTTCTCGCGGAAGATAGCCATATCAATCTTTTGCGGCTCGCGAACTGGTGAGGGGGTGCCGTTGAAATAACGTACAGGGCGCAAGCAAACATACAAATCAAGTTGCTGGCGCAGTGCTACGTTGAGCGAGCGAATACCACCACCGACGGGTGTGGTCAGTGGACCTTTGATGGATACAACGTAATCCTGAACGGCCTCGAGGGTTTCCTCGGGGAGCCATACGTCAGGGCCGTAGACCTTGAGGGATTTTTCCCCGGCATAGACCTCCATCCAGTTGATTTTACGCTTGCCACCGTATGCTTTTTCGACTGCAGCGTCAACCACCTTTTGCATTACAGGCGTGATATCGACACCGATGCCGTCGCCCTCGATATAGGGGATAATAGGATTATCGGGAACATTGAGAGAATCATCGGCGTTGACCGTAATCTTTTGGCCCTCGGCAGGGACTTTAATATGCTGGTAAGACATGAACGCTCCAAAAGTGCTGCGAAAATGAATACGAAAATAAAGCACGGCTGGTTAGGCCTGCTTTTGTGTCTGAAGTCTTGTATAAGAGTGTAGCTAAAAACCGCTAAAACGGAAAGAGAAAATAACAAGCTACGCTTGTTTTAGCCCACTATGAGCTTGTTTTAGCTCAAGATAAAGCCAATTAAGCTCATAAATCAGGCATAATTAGATCGTCAAACGCCAAAAACTATAAATTTACGGGCTAGCCCCATTCATTGACTTATGTGATGATTCTTTAGATCCTTTAATGTATGTTTAGTCCCTCACGCGAACAAGTTCGACAGTTCTTTATCCAGACTTGGAAAAAGCAGCGCAATCAACAGGTATTGACTCCTATGGAGCAAATGGCTGCGGATATTATTTCCTGGCACCCCGAATACCACGAGCTGCTTTCACAGCCCGATGCCATCCAACAGGATTTCACTATTGAAAAGGGACAAACCAATCCTTTTCTGCATATGTCGATGCACCTGGCCATCCAAGAGCAATTATCTGTGGACCAGCCACCGGGCATTCGATTGGCTTATCAAGGGTTGCTCAAGCGCTGCGATGAGCACGAGGCCCAGCACCGTATTATGGAGGCCCTGGGCGAGGTCGTCTGGGAGGCCCAACGACTGGGCACCCCGTTGGATAATGAGCGCTATCTAGAGCTTATTCGCCGTCACGCTACCTAGTTCTTGTTGGTGACTGTACTTTCAAATGCAGCGCTCGCAGTGTAGCCACGACAGCTCTGTGCAGCCGCAATAGCTGTTTCCAAGGCGTTCATCAATTTTGTTCGCTGCATCTTTTTATAGGTTTGTTTTTTTAATCCATGTCTGTTCATTCTTCGCATTCTACTGCCGTCCCCTCTTTCACCGGGACAGATCGTTACGTCGCTACTGATGAATTACGCATGGCTGTTAACGCAGCCCTGACCTTACAACGCCCCCTGCTCATCAAGGGCGAGCCCGGTACGGGCAAGACGCTGCTGGCCCAAGAGGTGGCAGCAGCTCTACAGCAGCCTCTATTGCAATGGCATATCAAATCAACCACCGAGGCACGCCAAGGTCTATACGAATATGATGCTGTATCGCGGTTGCGCGATTCACAATTGGGTGATGACCGAGTTCACGACATCAGTAATTACATCGTCAAAGGAGTCCTATGGGAGGCCTTTGAGTCAGCCGAGCCCACCGTTGTATTGATTGATGAAATCGACAAGGCGGACATCGAATTTCCTAATGACTTACTCCAAGAATTGGACAAGATGGAGTTCAATGTCTATGAGACCCAGCAAACCATTACTGCCAAGCACCGCCCCCTGATCATCATTACGTCAAACAACGAAAAAGAATTGCCTGATGCCTTTTTGCGTCGCTGTTTCTTTCACTATATCGACTTCCCCGAGGCAGACACGATGAAAGAAATCGTGCACGTGCACTTTCCTGATATCAAAAGTGATGTGCTCGAGGCCGCCTTAAAAACTTTTTACGCCCTGCGCGATACCCCTGGGCTCAAGAAAAAGCCCTCGACCTCTGAGTTTCTAGACTGGTTACAGCTACTACTGAGCGGGCAAACCCCAGCCAAGGACATCGAGGCCGTCAAGGGTGAGCTACCCCAAATGGTCGGTGCTCTTATTAAAAACGAACAGGATCTCAGCCTGCTGCAACGCCTGGCTAATTATGGCCAATCCAGGTTTGGTCGCTAAGAAGCAGTATGTTTATTGATTTCTTTTACCACCTGCGCGCGCATCAACTGAATGTCTCTATACAAGAGTTTTTAACTCTTTTAGAGACCTTGCGCAGCAGTGCGACGCCCTTGTCGATCAATGAGTTTTATTTATGCTCGCGGATGTGTCTGATCAAAGACGAAAGTCTATATGATCGTTTCGACCAGGCCTTTGGTAGCTATTATGATGCTATCGAAGCCCAGCTACCGGATGCCAAAGAAATTCCACTGGAATGGCTCATCAAAGATTTCGAGCGTCAACTCAGCGATGAGGAAAAAGCAGCCATTGAAAAACATGGTTGGGAAAAGCTTATGGAGCTTTTCAAAGAGCGTTTGGCCGAGCAAACCGAGCGCCACGCAGGGGGCAACAAATGGATTGGGACCGGTGGGTCATCACCGTTTGGGCATGGCGGCTATCACCCCGAGGGCATTCGCATCGGCGGACCCTCTGCTGGGCATCGCACGGCGGTCAAGGTATGGGAAGAACGCCATTACCGTGACTATGATGACCACGAGGCGCTGGGTTCGCGTAATTTTAAAATAGCGCTGCGCCATTTACGACGTTTTGTACGCGAAGGGGCGGCGACTGAGTTTGATATGGAGGGCACGATCCGGCAAACTGCACAAAAAGGTGGGTTGCTGGATATTCAAATGCGCCCCGAACGCCGCAACACCATCAAGGTTTTAATGCTGTTAGATGTGGGCGGCAGTATGGATGACCATATTCTGATTGTCCAAGAGCTATTTGCGGCCGCCCGCACCGAGTTCAAACACCTAGAAGTGCTGTATTTTCATAATTGCCCTTATGAATTTCTATGGACACAAAACCATCGCCGCGGCGACAATCGTATCAGCACTTGGGAGGTCTTGCGCACTTATAATGAGGACTGGCGTGTCATCATTGTCGGTGATGCCACCATGAGCCCCTATGAAATTGCCGTTCCCGGTGGATCAGTCGAGCATTACAACGAAGAAACAGGTGCGGTATGGCTGGGCCGTATTTTGCAGCAATGGCCCAAAGCTGTGTGGCTCAACCCACAACCAGATAACCATTGGCCTGTGCATCAATCGATACACATGATTCGTCAAATCATCGAGGATCGGATGTACGGAGTGCATGTCAGCGGCATCGAAGCTGCCATGCGCTATTTGGCCAAGTAACTAAAAGAGGTAATACAGCCATGAGAGCGAGTTTGCATTTTTATTTGTCTTTCTTCTGGGTGGCATGCATGGCATTTAGCTTGGGTTTGTTGCCACAGGCACAAGCAGCAACGGATAATAACCCTCTGAATGCTGTGGCCAGTGTCGAAGGGGTCAGTGAGTACCGCCTAGACAACGGGTTACGTGTGATTTTCGCCCCAGATGAATCACGCTCAAATACCACGGTTAACATGACTTATTTAGTCGGCTCCCGACATGAGAACTATGGCCAAACGGGGATGGCTCATTTACTTGAGCATATGCTCTTTCGCGGTACACCTAATATGCCTAATGCTCTGGCCGAGTTTTCAAAGCGCGGTTTGGCTGCCAACGGTACGACCTCGGCGGATCGCACCAATTATTTTGCGACCTTTGCTGCCGACGAAGAAACGTTGCAATGGTATCTAGACTGGCAGGCCGATGTCATGACCAATGCCACCATTTCCAAGGATGAGCTCGATGCCGAAATGACGGTGGTACGCAACGAAATGGAACGCGGCGAAAACAGCCCTTTCAGAGTGCTGATGCAAAAAATGCAAGCCGCTGCTTTTCAGTGGCACAATTATGGCAAATCAACTATCGGTGCACGCTCGGACGTTGAGCAAGTCGATGTTGAGCAGCTGCGTGCTTTTTATAAAGAGTATTACCAGCCCGACAATGCCGTGCTCATTGTGGCCGGTCGCTTTGACCCTAATACCACTTTGGCACATATCCAAGAGATATTCTCACGTATTCCTAAACCCGAACGCACACTGCGCCCCGAATACACTGTCGAACCTGTTCAAGATGGTCCGCGTACGGTCTCAGTCAAACGCCAAGGAGGTTCTCCTATTGTCGCGGCTCAATATCACATCCCTGCTGAGGCCAGCCCGGATTTTATTCCCTTGAGCCTAGGCGTTAATATTTTAGCTGACACCCCTTCGGGCCGACTGTATCAATCATTAGTTGAAAATGATCTAAGCACCAGTGTCTTTGGGTTCGCCGCAGGCATGAAAGATCCTGGTTACGCTTTGTTCATGGCTGAGCTCAAAGAGGGCATGGATGAAAACGAGGCCCTGCAGGCCATGAATGAGACGCTCGACGACATTCAAAATCAGCCCTTTACGGACGAAGAGCTCAAGCGCGTGCGTAGCCAATGGCTGAACGCATGGAATCAGGCCTATGCTGAACCGTCACAATTAGCCATGGCGCTTTCTGAAAGCGCTGCCGTGGGCGATTGGCGTTTATTCTTTTGGTCGCGTGACCAAGTAGAGAACATCCAACAAGAACAGGTGCAAGAGGCGGTTACGCGCTGGTTTGTACCGGATAACCGCACAAATGGTTTGTACATACCTACCGAGCGGCCACAACGGGCCCCCAAAGCTGAGCCCATCGATGCTGAAGAAATGTTGGCGGATTACCAAGGCAAAGAGCAAATCGCTGCTACAGATAGCTTTGACCCCACACCCGAAGAGATTAATGCGGCCACCTTGGTCGAAGATTTAGATCTGGGTAATGGCAATCACATCAAAGCAGCATTACTCAATAAGCCCACCCGAGGCGATCGTGTGTTTGCTCAACTGGCTTTGCGTTTTGGCACGCCCGACGAATTAAAAGGTCTGCGTACGGTCGGCTCAGCGGCAGCTAATCTACTTGAGCGGGGCACCCAAGATCTAAAACGCCAAGAGATCTCAGACCGCTTTAATGAGCTACAGGCTGATGTATCCTTTGATGGTACAGCTAACGGTGTGAATGTCTCGATATCGACCGTCCACGAGCATCTGGATGATACGGTAGCCTTGGTCATCGATGTGATTAAAAACGCTAGCTTTCCCGAGCGCGAACTAGAGAAATACAAATCTCAACGTATCACTTCGATCAATAACGCCAAGACCGAGCCCATGGCTGTCGCTCGCCAAGAGCTAGCCCGCCATTTCAACCATTGGCCCGAGGATGACATTCGCTACGTGCCCACCTTTGAAGAGGCCATCGCCACGACCGAGGCACTCGAACGTCAACAACTGGTCGATTTTCATCAGCAGTTTTACGGATTAGGCAATATTCGCTTTGCAGCCACCGGTGCCTTTGAACCCGATAGCCTCAAGTCTGTATTGATTGAGCATTTCAAAGATTGGCGCCAGGCTCCTGCCTACGAGCGTGCAGATGATGAATATCAGGAGACACCTACCGAGCATTTCCGTATCCACACGCCTGATAAAGCCAATGCGTTTTACATGGCCGAACAACACTATCCCATCCAAGATACTGATGCGGATTACGTGCCATTGTATTTGGCTAATTACTTGTTAGGGCAGTCAGAAACTTCGCGCTTGTGGAATCGCGTGCGTGTTAATGAGGGGCTGTCTTATGACGTTCGCAGCCAGTTATCAGTATCCAACTTTGAGCCGCTGACTCGCTGGATTGTGTACGCCATTCACGCACCCGAAAATTCACAACGCCTCGAGGACGTCATTAACGATGAAATCGCCACCACAGTGGTCGATGGGTTCACCGAGGAAGAGGTGCAAAGTGGCATTCATGCTCTATTGCGCTACCGCCAATTAGCGCGCAGCAATGACCAAAACATCACCTTTACTTGGCTGCAATACCTAGCCTTGGATCGCGATTTTGAATGGTCAGCTGACATCGATGCTAAATTGCAGCGCCTGAATGCTGATCGGGTCAACGAGGTGCTTAGAAAATACCTGGATCTAGAAAACTGGAGCACTGCATTAGGTGCTGATGAGGACAAGCAGCTAGAAGACTAATGCGTGTCCTTTAAAAACCAAAGCTGGAAATAAAGGCTGTAAACAAAGGCTAAAAATAAATTGACCCCAAAAAGTGTATATGCTTTTTGGGGTCTTTTTTGTGTTCCCTCTAAGGACAACTTTTAAGAACGGGTGGTTATGAGCTGGCTTTTTGGCTGAGACTCAACACTGACGGCGAAAGACTCAAGAAAAGAAGTCTTTAATCTTGTCCTTCCATGATTGGCTCTTGGGAGAGTGTTTATTGCCACCTTCGTTGAGGGCGTTTTCGAACTGACGTAATAAATCTTTTTGGTCCTCGCTCAGACGCACTGGGGTTTCCACATGAATATGACAATATAAATCACCCGGGTAGCTAGCACGTACACCACGGATACCTTTGCCGCGCAAGCGGAAAGTCTTGCCAGATTGGGTGCCTTCGGGAATGGTGATTTCACCGCGTCCGGTCAAGGTAGGTACCTCGACATCGCCCCCCAAGGCCGCTGTAGTAAACGGGATAGTGAGCTCACAATGCAAATCATCACCATCACGCTGGAAAATATCATGTGGCCGGACATGAATCTCTACATAAAGATCACCGGCTGGCCCACCGTGACTGCCTGGCTCGCCCTTGCCACTAAGCCTGATCCGCATGCCATCATCAATCCCCTCGGGAATATTCACCTCGAGAGTCTTGTTAGAACGCACCCGTCCGGCCCCATTACATTTGGTGCAAGGGTCTTTGATTTCCTGACCGGTACCGTGACAGGTCGGACATGTTTGCTGCACGCTGAAAAAGCCCTGCTGCATACGCACAGCCCCCGCGCCACGGCAGGTGCTACATGTGTCTGGTGTGGTCCCAGGTTTAGCACCTGAGCCATCGCAGGTATCGCACTCGTCCCAGTTGGGGACGCGAATTTCAGTATCAAAACCGCTGGCGGCCTCTTCGAGGCTAATGTCCAAGGTATAGCGTAAATCAGCACCACGCCGTACATTCGAACGGCCACCCCCGCCCCCAGCACGTGCGCCAAATATCTCGCCAAAAATATCCCCAAAGGCATCGGCAAAGGCATCTGCGCCCATACCGCCGCCCATGCCACCCATACCAGCGGCATTGGGGTCTACCCCCGCATGTCCGAAACGATCATAGGCAGCACGCTTTTCATCATCAGAGAGGATCTCATAAGCCTCTTTGACCTCTTTAAAATTGTCTTCGGCTTCTTTGTCGTCAGGGTTGCGGTCAGGGTGATATTTCATTGCCAGACGACGATACGCACGACGTATATCGTCTTTGCTCGCACCTTTTTCCAGACCTAAAACTTCGTATAAATCGCGTTTTGCCATGTGAATAGAAAGCGCGAAAAGCGCTTTGTAACAGAATAATAAGGCCCGATTTCTGGATCGAATCGCCAGAAACCGGGCAGCTATAAAGTGCTGAAGAACTCAGCGCCAGTGATTAGTTGTCGCGTTTAACTTCTTTGAAATCAGCATCAACAACGTCATCATCAGCCTGGCCCTGCTCAGCGTCTGCGCCTGCCTCACCCGCTTGTTGCTGGGCTTGTGCTTCGGCATAGATTTTTTCGCCAAGCTTTTGGGCTGCTGCGGTGAGCGCCTCGGTTTTTGTGTCGATGGCTTCTTTGTCGCCTTCTTTGATTGCCTCTTCGAGTTCGGTGATGGCATTTTCAATAGCCTCTTTTTCACCGGCCTCGAGCTTGTCACCGTGCTCTTCGAGTGATTTGCGCGTCCCGTGTACCATGGCCTCGGCCTGGTTACGGGCGGTGGCGAGTTCGGCCAAACGACGGTCATCTTCGGCGTGCTGCTCGGCCTCTTTTACCATGCGCTCGACCTCTTCTTCGGTCAGACCCGAGCTGGCTCGGATGGTGATCTTGTTTTCTTTGCCTGTGCCTTGGTCTTTGGCAGAGACATTCAAGATACCATTGGCATCAATGTCAAAGGTGACCTCAATTTGTGGGGTACCACGAGGTGCAGGTGGAATACCCTCGAGGTTGAACTCGCCCAGCAGTTTGTTACCTGCGGCAATTTCGCGCTCACCTTGGTAGACCTTGATTGTCACGGCGGGCTGGTTGTCGTCTGCAGTCGAATACACCTGTGAATGACGTGTTGGAATGGTGGTGTTCTTTTCGATCATCTTGGTCATCACGCCACCCAAGGTCTCGATACCGAGCGACAAGGGAGTCACGTCGAGCAAGAGCAGATCGGAACGGTCACCTGACAACACTGACCCCTGGATAGCAGCACCACTGGCTACAGCCTCGTCCGGGTTGATGTCACGGCGGGGATCACGACCAAAGAACTCTTTGACCTTTTCCTGCACCTTGGGCATACGGGTCATCCCACCGACTAAAATTACGTCGTCGATTTCGGAAACACGTACACCTGCATCAGTGATAGCAGTGCGGCAAGGCTCGATAGAGCGGGTAATGAGATCCTCGACCAATGCCTCAAGCTTGGCACGGCTGATTTTCAGGTTCAAGTGCTTGGGACCGGACTGATCAGCAGTGATATAGGGCAGGTTGATCTCTGTTTGCTGGGTCGAAGAAAGTTCGATCTTGGCCTTTTCAGCAGCTTCTTTGAGACGTTGCAGTGCCAAGATATCCTGGGACAGATCGACACCACTGTCTTTTTTGAACTCTTCGATGATGTAGTCAATGATGCGCTGGTCAAAGTCCTCGCCACCTAAAAAGGTATCACCACTGGTTGACAAGACCTCGAACTGCTTTTCACCATCAACATCAGCAATTTCAATGATGGAAATATCAAACGTACCCCCACCCAGGTCATAAACGGCAACCTTGCGATCCCCGTCGGAAACCTTGTCTAGGCCAAAAGCCAAAGCGGCGGCAGTAGGTTCGTTGATGATGCGCTTGACCTCGAGACCGGCAATTTGACCGGCATCTTTGGTGGCCTGGCGCTGGCTGTCATTAAAGTACGCGGGGACGGTAATCACGGCCTCGGTGACGGTTTCACCCAGGTAGTCCTCGGCGGTTTGTTTCATTTTGCGCAGAATATCTGCGGACACCTGTTGGGGTGCCAGAGCCTTGCCCTGTGCTTCTACCCACGCATCGTTGTTATCTGCCTTGACGATCTTATAAGGCATGAGCTTGATGTCCTCTTGGACCTCGGGCTCTTCGAAGCGGCGGCCGATCAAACGCTTGACCGCATAAATGGTGTTTTCAGGGTTGGTTACTGCCTGACGCTTGGCAGGTGCACCGACGAGAATCTCGCCATCATCTAAATACGCAACGATGGACGGCGTAGTGCGCGTACCCTCGGCGTTTTCAATAATTCTGACGTTGTCACCTTCGACAACGGAGACACAACTATTGGTTGTGCCTAAGTCAATACCAATGATCTTACTCATATGTTTTCCTAGCCTTGTTGCTTATCGCTGCACAGACTCTGTACAGCTGAAATTCATCTCATATATTGCATATGGGGACTGCTACAGATTTTTCAAGAGCTTTGTATAAATTTTTTCTTAGTCGTTATCGGGTAGCCCGGCCGATACCATTACCATCGCTGGACGCAGCACTCGCTCGGACAGCGTGTAGCCTTTTTGCAGCACCTGAGCAATCGTGCCTTTTTCCTGTTTGGAAGGCACGTTGGAGATGGCTTGATGCAAATGTGGGTCAAAGGCCTCACCGACGGCAGGCGCTACCTCACTCAGGTGGTTGCGCTCAAAGGCACTGTCTAGTTGTTTAAGCGTCGTTTGCACGCCTTCGAATAAAACCTCTACGGTTTGATCCTCTTGGTTGAGGGCTGCCTCGAGGCTATCTCGTACTGGGATTAGACTTTCGGCAAAGCCCTCGACGGCAAACTTACGTGCTTTAGCAACCTCTTCATCGGCACGACGACGGATGTTTTCCATCTCGGCGCGCGCACGCAAGTATTGATCTTTAAAGGCGGCGAGCTCTTGTTGGGCCTGATGCAAATCATCCATCAGTGCCTGGGCCTCATCATCTGTAACCGTATCATCTCCATCCGCCCCATCTGTGCTCTGCGCTGGATCAGCTTGTGCTTGAGGCTGTTCATCATGAGACGCCTCAGCACCGTGCGTGGATGCATCCTGGGGGTCGTTAATGTGCTCTGTTTCTGTTTGAGTTGGCTGTTCTTGCTGCGATTTGTTTGCTGCAGACATCGCTTTCTCCACTACAAATAAATGGTCATACCCTATAGGTGTGGGCAAGCCCCTGAAATTTCAACCATGATTTTCCAAAATGCGCTCAGGCGCGTGCCACAGCAGACACTTGGAGCATGTGGCAACTGAGGATTTTTTAGGGCTTGGTGTTGTTTAAGTATTGTTTAAATCTAAAACTGGTTTTGAATACGACGATATGATTGCGCCAAGCTGACATTGGTATGCATGACCGATTCGGAAAACTCTTTGGCTGATTGAGGCACGGTTTTCAATTTACTGAGGTCTGTTTGGCGAGTCACCACGGTCGCACTGGGCAAATAAAAGCGCTGGGGGATGTCATGTCCGTCAACCACACAGTTGTGGCGAATCACAGCAGAATCGCCGACTGCACAATTAAATACAACAGTGTTAAAACCGATAAACACATGACTGCCCACACTACATGGACCATGCACAATCGAACGGTGAGCGATAGATGTGTGCTCGCCGATGGTCACCGCTGCGCCATCTTTTGAGTGTATGACGACCCCATCCTGAATATTCGAGTTAGCACCAATGATAATAGGCTCTAAATGCCCTGTCTCATCGAGCTCGTCAGCACGAACCACAGCATAAGGACCAATAAAAACATGAGGACCGATTTCTACACGCCCACAAACGATAGCGGTGGGGTCAACAAAGGCGGTCTCGTGTACGGTGGGGAAATCACCCCGCGGATTTCTTCTGAGCATGTAACGCTCCTACAAAAAGTTTTAAATCCAGCCCTGCAAATTTTGCCTGACTAAATTAGCTAAGCCCCGAATCCATTCGGGCTGGGCATTTAAACAATCGATATAGCCGAATTGCTCGCCCCCTGCATCCAGAAAAACCTCGCGATATTCAATATCAATCTCTTCGAGGGTTTCCAAGCAATCCACAATAAAGCCGGGACAGGTAACATGTATATTTTTAACGCCCTCTGCGGCCCACTCTTTGAGTAAAGGCTCGGTATAAGGCTGCAACCATTCAGCCGCCCCGAAACGACTTTGAAAAGAATGAAAGATCGGCACCCCGGTATCTGCCAAAGCCTGTTCAAGTGCGTGACGCGTATGCATGCACTCTTTGTGATAGGGATCGCCATCGACAATTGATTGCTTGGGAATCCCATGAAAGCTGAGCAATAAACGCTCGGGCTGGCCGTGTTTCTGCCAATAAGCCCGTATGTGATTAGCTAAAGGCTGAATATAGCCCTCGTGCGCACAGAAACTGTTGATATAGCGTAGTTCAGGCTGACATCTGAGTTGGCCCAATAAACGATTAATCTCGTCCACCGCCGAGGCAGTCGTGCTGGCTGCGTATTGAGGATATAAGGGCACTATCAGGATACGTTCACAGCCCTGATCACGCAGTTGGTCCAAGCCATGCTGCAAAGAAGGGGAACCGTAGCGCATACCTAAGGCTACAGGTACGGATAGCCCCTGCTCTTGTAGCAACTGCTGCAAACCATTGACCTGTTGTTCGCTATAAACCAGCAATGGCGCACCCTCGGGCAACCAAATAGAGCGATAACGAGGAGCCAGCTTTTGTGGGCGTCGACCTAATACCGCAGTGCGCAAAATAGGTTGCCATAAGACTGGCGGCAGTTCGACCACACGCGGATCAGATAAAAACTGGGCCAAGTACCGACGTATCGCTGCAGGTTCGGGGGCATCAGGCGTGCCTAGATTGATTAGTAGCACCCCCACCTTGGGTGGCGTTTGGGCAAAAGGCTCGGGACGAACAAAATCCTCGTGATGGGGTTCGGGGCGATATTTCTTCAACAACATGATGTAGGAAATTTAGGCCAAAGGAAATACAAGGCTGAATATAGAAAAGCTCAAGGTACTGCGCAAATCATGCGCTAGCATTGTGACTTAGGGCATTGGACAACATCCGTGCGGTAATGTCTACTATGGGAATGACTTTTTCATATGCCATACGCGAAGGTCCAATTACCCCTAACGTCCCGACCACCCGATCACCCACCCCGTAGGGGGCGGTCACCACAGACACATCATCCATAGGCACTAAATTAGAATCGCCACCGATATAAATCTGCACCCCTTGGGCCTGAGAGGAAATATCCAACAGGTGCAAAAGATCAGTTTTTTTCTCGAACAATAAAAACAGCTGACGCAAGCGATCCATATCGGCGGTCATATCATCAACGCTAAGCAGTTTGCTCTCGCCCGCTATCACCACTGAGTCGGACTCGTCCTGGGCAGTGCTGACACTGGTTTCAACGGCGGCCTTCATCAGTCGGGTGATGTCTTCGCGTAGCGAACTGAGCTGTCCTGACAACAAGGCCCGCACCTCGCTAAAAGAACGCCCCGAAAAATGCTCGTTAAAGAAATTGCTGGCCTCGATGAGCTCGGACTCTTTGTATTCGCGGGGGACAAAGAGAATCCGATTTTGAACATCACCGTCTGGGGTCACGATAATTAGCAAGACCCGTTTACCGGATAAGCGGATAAACTCGATTTGATGAAAGGTCTGAGCGCGCTTGGGCGCCAACACCACCCCTGCAAACTGCGATAAATTAGATAGCACATCTGCGGCACTAGACACAGCACGCAAAGGCTCGTCGGGTGGCAAATGCAAGGTGAAATCAAAGGCATCGGGCTGCTCATACTGATGGACAGCCAGCAAGCCGTCAACAAAGATTCGATAACCTCTGGGCGTAGGTACGCGCCCAGCGGATGTGTAGGGGCTTTGAATCAGGCCTAGCTCCTCGAGATCTGCCATGACATTGCGAATAGTCGCCGGGGATAAATCAAAAACCCGCGACAAAGTACGCGAGCCGACAGGCTGACCGTCGCTAATATAGCGTTCAATCAATGCTTTGAGTAACTGACTTGATCGTTCATCTAAGAGCATGTTATCCACAATTTGGGTCAATGTTGTGACACAGGTTGTTGCACCACAATCTCACTATGAAGTAACTTATATTTTAACCATACATACATCTGATCATAAGGTATTTTGCCTCATGCATTTCAAAACGGTCGCCTTAGTGGGTCGCTATCAGGATAGTGGCCTTGAAACCCATCTCCATTCCTTGGCGGAAATGCTACAAAATGCGGGCTGCACAGTTATCATCGAAGAAGAGACGGCACGTTTTATCTCTTTCCCGGGGTTTCAGCAGCTGAGCTATCAAGAAATGGGTCAAGTCATCGATCTGGCAGTCATCGTGGGCGGTGATGGCACCATGCTAGGAGCTGCCCGCGCACTGGCTCATTTTAATGTCCCCCTGATCGGCATCAATCTGGGCAAGCTCGGGTTTATCACCGACATCCCGCTCCAAGAGGCATCCGAGGCACTACGGAATGTCTTGGCCGGGCATTACGTGAGCGAAGACCGCACCATGCTCGAGGGCAGAGTCGTCCGTGAGGGGAAAACACTATTTTCCAGCATCGCTTTAAACGATATTGTCATCAATCGAGCCGGACGCAGCGGAATGATTGAACTGCGGGTTGACCTCAATGAGGTCTTTATGCATAGACAGCGGGCCGACGGTATGATTATCGCCACCCCTACTGGCTCTACCGCTTATGCCTTGGCAGCCAATGGCCCTATCTTAGACCCTAGGTTGCGCGCCCTATTGCTTGTACCCATTGCGCCACAAACGCTATCTAATCGCCCCGTAGTGGTTCCCGAGGACGGTCAGTTGGCACTGACGATCACCTCGTTAGGGCGCAGCCCAAAAGGGGCCAGTGTTAATTTCGACATGCAGGCATGGTCTGATTGTCAAGAGGGTGATCGGGTCGACATCCGTCGCGCCCAAAACACAGTATGTTTTATCCACCCAACAGGGTATGATTTCTTTTCTACCTTGCGTCAAAAATTGGGCTGGAATCGCATGCTCACACCAGCAGACTACGACGAATAACTTATTATGCTACAGCTACTGCATATCCGTAATTTTGTAATTGTCGACGAAGCGCATATCAGTTTCCAAGAGGGATTTAGTGTCTTTTCTGGGGAAACAGGTGCGGGTAAATCCATCCTGATTGATGCTTTGTCACTCGCATTAGGGGCGCGTGCTGAACAAGGGTTTATCCGCCAAGGGGCCGAGCGGGCCGAAATCACTGCCACCTTTTCTCTAAGCCCAAGCGTCCAGGCATGGCTCAATGAACATGATTTGGATGTTGATGACGAATTAATCCTCAGACGTACTATCGGTCACAACAACCGTAGTCGCGCGTTTATCAACGGTACACCAACCCCACTGAATCAGCTACGCGAGCTGACTGGGCTGTTGGTAGATATTCATGGTCAACATGCCCACCAAAATCTGCTCAACACCCAAACACACGCACAACTATTGGATGAACAAGGGCAGCATCAGGATGTAGCAGCCCGTACCCGCGATGCTTGGCGCCAATGGCAAAGGCATTTGCGTAGCCTCGAACAAGCACAGTCCGAACAAGACCGAGCCCGTGAACAACTCGAGCAATTGCAATGGCAGATCGAGCAATTAGAAACACTGGACTTAGCCGAAAACGAGTGGGATCAACTCATCCAAGAGCAGCAACGCTTGGCACATGCCCATACCCTACTGGATCGACTTTCCTTGGCGCTGCATTTACTCGAAGGTGACAGCAGCTCTGGAGACACCACGCACAGCGCCCAAAACGCACTGTTCCAGGCCGAGCAGCATGTCCAAGAGGTATTACCCCATGACGAGCGGCTACAAAATGTCAGCCAAAGCCTAACCTCAGCGCATATCGCCTGCACCGAGGCCATTTCGGATCTGAATAGCTACATCAGCAATATAGAAATTGATCCAGCACGCCTCGAGGATGTGGATGCCAGGATGGCGCAGGCTTTTGATTTATCACGCCGCTTTCACTGCGAACCCAACGAATTGCCGGCCAAATATCAGTCGCTGTGCGAAGAGCGCGATCAACTAGAACAAAGCCTAGATATAGAAACCCTAGAAAAGCAATGCCAGGCGGCAGAACAAGCCTTTATGCAGCAGGCCGAGCAGCTCAGTGCTGCCCGCCAAGAGACTGCGACCTGGCTCAGCGAGCAGGTCACCCAAAGCATGCAAGAGCTGGCCATGCAGGGCGGGCGTTTTGAAGTGCGGTTGACTCCATGTCCCGCCCAGGCCAGTGGCTTAGAGCAGGTCGAGTTTTTAGTAGCTGGCCACGCTGGCAGCCACCCTGCTCCTTTAGCTCGTGTCGCCTCTGGGGGCGAGTTAGCACGCATTTCACTGGCTTTATCCGTCATCGCCAGCCGCGCCACACGCGTTCCAACATTAATCTTTGACGAAGTCGACACCGGTATTGGTGGCGCTGTGGCCGAGGTAGTGGGCCGTTTACTCGCCCAGCTGGGCAAACGCCACCAGGTACTGTGCGTGACACACTTGGCGCAGGTCGCTGCGCGTGCGGGGCATCACTTTCAAGTCAGCAAGACAACCCAAAACGAGCACACCACATCAGCCATTACAGCACTGGATGAGTCGCAGCGCATTGACGAGCTAGCACGCATGTTAGGGGGAATAAAAATCACCCCCACCACCCGCGAACATGCACGCGAGATGCTAGGACAGTAAAACCAATCAATACCATCCACCCATTAAAAACAGGCAGGTCACACTAGTGCCTGCCTGCTTGTTATTGAATTACACGGGTAATAAATTTAGGACTTGTCCTGCTGCTTTTCCTCTTGGCAATCTTTGCATGTACCGTAAAGCACTAATGTATGGCTTTCCAGCTCGAAACCCAGATTATCAGCAATTTTATACTGCCGTTTTTCAATTTCCGGATCGGAGAACTCGACGACGCGCGCACAATGAGTGCAAATGAAATGGTCGTGCTCATCACCATCGTTGAGTTCAAAAACAGCCTTGCCGCCGTCAAACTGACTGCGTGTCAAAATGCCGGCCTGCTCGAATTGGGTCAATACCCGATAAACAGTAGCCAGCCCGATATCGACATCCTCCGCGATCAATAATCGGTAGACATCTTCGGCGCTAAGGTGACGGTACTCTTCGTTATCGTCATAACGACGAAAAATATCGAGAATTTTCAGGCGAGGAAAAGTCGCCTTAAGCCCCATGTTCTTAAGTTTATTTTGATCTTTCATAATCTTTGAAAATATAACGCGTGATTGGGGGTAAGGCTCGTCGCCCAGCCTGTGGTAGAACAACAGGCGGATTCCGAGAGATCCTAGGTGTTTATTTAAAGCCTAAAGCAATTATGGTAACAGCTCGGAGCGGTAAATTTAAAATATCGTTATACAGCCCGTGGGGGTGCATCACTACATTTGTATTTATTTTGACTGTGCCCTTTAGCCAACCATACTTGACATTATGGCATACTTATTCTGGCCCTTCTATGAAAATAAACACGTAAATACCAAGGATAAAAAGATCCCCTCATGACGACAGAGGCGGATTCTTATATGATAGGGGTTTTATTTTATTAATCAGCAGGGCTTTCTCATGAACATCAGAAATGTTGTGGGCTTTGCATGCCCGCCCGGCGTGCGCAAGGCCATCGCGATTGGTGCCATCGCCGTTTCGCTGACTGCTTGTGGAGGCGGGAAATGGGGTTTTCCATACCGCATCGACGTGCAGCAAGGTAACTGGATAACCGCATCACAGGTCGAGCAGCTCGAGGTGGGTATGACGCGCGAGCAGGTGCGTTTCGTACTCGGCACCCCGACACTCCAAGACATTTTCTACAGTGATCGCTGGGAATATCCCTACTACTTTAAACCTGGCTATGGCGACGAAGAGTTGCGCACTTTTACTGTTTGGTTCGAGGGCGATCAGCTCACGCGCTGGGAGGGCAGCGACCAACCCGATCGGCAACCCTTTGAGCGCGCTGACAGCGGCGCCCCCTCTTATGAGCCCGGGCCTCGTGACGAACCGTCAGGCATACCCATAGGTAATGATGAAATCCTGCAAAGCCCTGCCCCCCAAAACCCAAGCACACAACCAGGTCCCACACCTGGCACTGAGTCTGATCCTGCCGATACGGGCGGCTCGGCGCCTACAGGCACCCCTGCGCCTAGCGCTCTACCCGCCACCAGCTGACCCAGCGCCCGGCCCAGGCTCAGGACCTATGCCCGGGATGGGCGGTGCCCCGATGCACTGATGATAAAACATCCCTGATGGCCCGAGGCTTAAACAGCCGCGTGGCCTTTTCAGGGTAGCCCGCTTGATTGATTATTAGTGATTCAACTCTAACTGCTAGGATGAAAAACACATGAAAGTAGCTATTACAGGTGCCAATGGGCGCATGGGCAAAATGCTTATCGAGGCTGTTTTGCAAAGCTCAGACATGCAGCTATGCGCCGCATTAGTTCGGCCTGGCGATGCCGCAGCAGGTACCGATGCAGGCGCCTTTCTAGGCCAACAAACGGGCGTTTTACTGACTGATGATTTGGCAGCCCTCAAAGAGGCCGACTGCCTCATTGATTTCACCTTGCCAGAGGGCACTATGCGGCATTTGGCCGCCTGCCAAGAATACGGGACCCAATGTATTATTGGTACCACTGGCTTTTCCAACGAAGAGCGCGCCACCATTGCCCGTACAGCCGAGGACATCGCCATTGTATTTGCACCCAACATGAGCATTGGCGTCAACATCACACTTAGACTAGTCGAGATTGCCGCGCAACTCATGCAGGACGGATTCGATGCCGAGGTCTTTGAGGCCCATCACCGTAACAAGGTAGATGCCCCATCAGGCACTGCTCTAGCTATGGGCGAAACCATAGCCAAAGCATGGGGCCAAGAGCTCGACGACATCGCTGACTGGGCCCGCCATGGCGTTACCGGTGCACGCGAGGATGGCCGCATTGGATTTTCGGTCGTACGTGGCGGTGACATTGTGGGCGACCACACAGCCTTTTTCTGCGGTCAAGGCGAACGCATCGAAATCACCCACCGCTCAAATAGTCGTGCCACCTTTGCCCAAGGCAGCCTACGCGCAGCCCGTTTCTTGGCCGACAAAAAAACCGGCCTATACACCATGCACGATGTGCTTGGTCTCTGACCTTATATGACCACGGGTTCTTGTTCTAACTGCAGGCCATAACGGGCCTGCATATCTTTTTGTATCTGTTTTATTAGCTCATCAACCTGGGCTTTGGCGGCTTGGCCAACCTGGTGATTGACTAACACCAGAGCCTGTTTTTTGTGCATTCCTACAGGGCCTATACAGCGCCCTTTCCAACCCGCCTGATCTAACAACCAACCAGCCGCTAATTTGGTCTGCCCCGGAGCATGCGGAAAAGCACGTAAATCGGGCCACTGCACACGCAAATCAGCAGCCTGCTGGGTCGTCACTATTGGATTTTTGAAAAAGCTACCTGCATTGGGCAACACTTGAGGGTCGGGCAGTTTTTCCTGCCTGATCCGGCACACGGCTTGAAATATAGCAGTAGGGGTGGGCACCTCTTGTAGTTCGGGGGCATGTTGTAAGTCAGGATAATCCAACACGGCTTGCCATTGTTTGGGAAAGGCAAAATGCACCTTCAGTATCAACCATCGCCCTCGCTCTTGCTTAAACACGCTATCACGGTATGCAAAAGCACAATCCTGACGAGACATGCGCAAAACCTCGCCCGTGCGCCAATCCAAAACCTCGACCCAGACTACAAAACGCTCGACCTCGACCCCATAAGCACCGATATTTTGCATGGGGGCGGCACCGACTGTACCGGGAATCAAAGCTAAGTTTTCTAGTCCATGCCAACCTTGCCGCAAACAATGCAGAACAAAATCATGCCAGCATTCGCCTGCCTCGACCTCGACGTAATAGTTCTGACTGGTTTCCTCGACCAATGCAATACCCCGAGTACGTATCCCTATTAACAGCCCTGATACCTGTGGGTTAAAAACTATATTGCTACCACCAGCCAGTATGTTGACCTGTTGATACTCGCGCGCTAGTGCTAACAAAGCGGGTAATTGCGCACGATCCTCAAACCAAACCAAAGCCTGCGCACGCGCATTTAAACGCAATGTATGCAGTGACTGTAGGTCCACATCCGGGGTTATTTTTATCATCCCATCCATCTCTCAAATCTTAAGTAGGCATACGATAACAGTGCAAAGCCACCACCACAGGCAAAAGAGTTGGTAATTTACGAAATAAACCACAGCCGTGGCCTAAATAACGCAGCCTTTCTTGACAGTCTTTAAAAACGAGTATATAGTATATTTTTTATTTCGCAGGGGGTCAGTCATCTGACCTATCGTGTTGAAAACGGCAGTAGGGAAAAGCCTACTACTTGACAACAAAATGATTTACCTGCTACTATTAATGATTGAAACCAATCTCGGGTTTCAATAATGCGGGAATAGCTCAGTTGGTAGAGCGCAACCTTGCCAAGGTTGAGGTCGCGAGTTCGAGCCTCGTTTCCCGCTCCAAATTTCTAGGCCCCTGACTACGGTCAGGGGCTTTTTATTTGCATTGTCATCCACGCCATCTTTGGCTAGCATAAAAATAACCAACCAAAGGATGACAACGCCATGACACAAATAAAACACATACTACTTGCGCTTGCCATCAGCACGGGGGCCAGCTCCTTGGCTGTTGCAAAGCAAAGCACGGACTACGTACAGTTACCTACCACTCAGGCTGCCAGCGCTGCCTATGATGACAGCTACAGTATTTTTCAGCCAATCATCGCCCAAGAGGGGATTGTCGCTACCGAGGAACTCCACGCGACCCAGGCGGGCATACAGGTATTAAATGATGGGGGCAATGTCGTTGATGCTGCAGTGACGATTGGGTTTACTTTAGCTGTCACACTGCCCAATGCGGGCAATATCGGTGGGGGTGGATTCATGCTTTACCATGACGCCCATAACAATCAAACCTATGCTCTGGATTTTCGAGAAATAGCCCCGCAGGGCGCAGATAAAGACACCTTTTTAGATTCCGATGGCAATGTGATTGATGGTCGCTCGTTATACAGTCACTACGCTGTTGGCGTGCCCGGTACTGTCGCTGGTCTCGTGTATGCACACGAGCAATGGGGCAAGCTACCCCTAGAAGAGCTATTACAACCCGCGATCCAATTAGCCGAAGAAGGCTTCGAGGTCAGCCATACCCTGGCCAACGCTCTGGAACGCACCGCCGAGCGCATGCAGCCATGGTCTGCTACCACCGATATATTTTGGCGCGACGGACGCCCACTGCAGGCAGGCGAACAGTTGGTACAAAAAGACCTGGCCCAATCATTGCGCCAGATCGCCCAAGACGGGGCCCAAGCTTTTTATCAGGGTGCCATCGCCGAAGCCATTGCTGCCGAGATGCAGGGCTACCCAGGCGCCATTACCCTAGAGGATTTACAAAACTACGAGGTTGCGCTACGAGAACCCTTGGTGGGTGAATACCGAGGCCACACGATTGCAACCATGCCACCTCCGTCTAGCGGTGGGGTGCATTTATTGCAAATCTTGAATATTGCCGAACAATGGCCTTTGGCTGATTGGGGGCATAATAGCGCCGACATGGTCCACCATTTGTCCGAGGCCATGAAATATGCCTACGCAGATCGCAGCGTGTACCTGGGTGACCCAGACTATTTTGATGTCCCTGTCAAAGGGCTAACTGATAAAGAATACGCTCGCGATATTGCCAATAAAATTGATGACAAAGCTGCCCCAGCAGAAGCCATCAAAGAAGGTAACCCTCACGATTACGAAAGCGATCAAACCACACACTACTCAATCCTGGATGAAGCAGGTAATGCTGTCTCGGTGACCTATACCCTGAATACTAATTTTGGTTCGGGCATTGTTGTCCCTGGCACGGGTATTTTATTGAATAATGAAATGGATGACTTTGCCCTCAAGCCAGGCGTTGCTAATGCCTACGGTTTAATCGGTGGTGAGGCCAATGCAGTAGAAGCTGGCAAGCGCCCTCTCTCGTCCATGACACCCACCATGGTCTTCAAAAACGGTATGCCCGTTTTAGTCACTGGCAGCCCAGGTGGAGCCCGTATTATTACCACTGTATTGCAGACCGTACTGAATGCAATCGATTACGAAATGAATCCTGCCCAAAATGCGGCCTCACCACGCTTTCATCATCAGTGGCTACCCGATGAGCTGCGACTAGAACAAGGCTTTAGTCCTGACACAGTGCACCTACTCGAAGAGCGCGGCCACAACATCAGCGTCAAACCCGCTATGGGTCGTACCCAAACAGTGCAACAACGCAACGATGCGCTACAAGGCTATTCAGACCCACGCAACCCCGATGGACTCACACTTGGGTTTTGAGGGGATTGTTTAACTTTAGGGGGTGACTTGATTTTTTAACCCTTATGGTTCATACTAGAGTGCTTTGGCACTTTAGCTGGCGCAATGGCAGAGTGGTTATGCACCGGATTGCAAATCCGTGGAGGTCGGTTCGATTCCGGCTTGCGCCTCCATCGTTGCTGCCTCATTCAAAACAGCACAGGCCAATTCTGGTTATCCTCGCTGCTGCTCTCTACTCCTCTCTTTAGCTGTGGTTGCGCTTTCTTTTAGCAGCCAGTCATTTTCATCCCCCCACCCTCCTTCTCCCTCCTCTTTATTCTCACACCTCCTTTGTAGCTGTTGCAGCCTACATGCAGGATTTTCCTTGATAAAACTATTTGTGCAGGCACTACAGTTGAGTGACTTCACTGATATTACGATCTCTTGCATTCTGTCATAATGTAGGAATAGCAGTCTTAACCCTCAACTGAATTAATACCAAACACAAAGGAGGCTTTATGACAGAGCAAAGACCCATGCGAGGGCCTTTCAAAGGGTGGCGTAGGTTGGCCCTTTGGAAACAGATTTTTATTGCTCTCATTGCAGGACTGGTTGTTGGCGTTTCACTAAATATGGCCGGCATGCCCGAGGTTGCCACCAGTATTAAACCCATTGGTGATTTATTCATCCGTGGGATCAAAATGCTGATTGTGCCTTTGGTGTTTGTTTCGCTGGTCACGGGTGTCAGTTCTTTAAACGATATCTCTACGATGGGGCGCCTGAGCGTCAAAACAGTTGCGCTGTATTTGATAACCACCTCCATAGCTATTGTGATTGGATTGATTTTAGCTGTCGTCTTTCAGCCAGGTAGTGGGGTTGCCATGGTGACCAACGAGGCGGTACAGGTACGCGAAGCACCGCCACTGGTTGATATCTTTCTAAACCTTGTGCCCACCAACCCTTTTGAGTCTTTTGTTGATGAAAATGTGCTGCAAATCATTGTATTTGCCATTTTCTTTGGGGTGTCTATTGCCTTGGTCGGTGAAAAAGCACGCCCAGTACGCGAGTTTTTTGAATCTGCCGCCGAGGTCATCTACCGCCTGACAGCGATCATCATTGCTTTTGCGCCTTATGGGGTATTCGCACTAATAGCCTGGGTCGCTGGCAGTTATGGGCTCGAGCTTTTAGCACCGTTAGCCAAGGTAATTTTGCTGGTGTATGCCGGTTGTATTATCCATGCCATTTTTGTCTACGGGGGGTTACTTAAGGGGTTAGCAAAACTCAACCCTGTGCGCTTTTTCCAGGGCGTCATGGAGCCCGGCATGGTTGCCTTTACCAGCACCTCTAGTGCCGGCACATTACCTGTCAGCATTATGGCCACCGAGCAAAACCTAGGCGTCAATCGACGTATATCCAGTTTTGTGCTGCCCTTAGGTGCTACCATTAATATGGATGGAACGGCTCTTTACCAAGGGGTGTGTGCGGTCTTTATTGCCCAGGTATATGGCATTGATTTGGGGATGCCACAGTATCTGATTATTGTGCTGACCGCGACGCTAGGCTCATTGGGCACTGCAGGGGTACCCGGCGCAGGACTGATCATGCTTTCTTTGGTCTTGACCTCAGTAGGTTTGCCTCTCGAAGGGGTCGCCATCATTGCTGGTATCGATCGCCTGCTGGATATGGCACGCACCGCTGTTAACGTAGTCGGTGACTGTGCAGTCGCCAGTATCGTGGCCCAAAGCGAAGGCGAGCTGGACGAAGAGGCCTTTAATACCCCGCATGTTTTAGGCTCGGGTTCGGGTACATAAATTTAGTCGTTGCGGTAGACTAAAGGGGTGAAATCTTTTTTTGTGTCATCTATGAACAAACCTGCACCCTCTTTTTATTACCCTACGCCCAGATCCCTGCATTACTGCACTCAGTGTGGAAAATCGCTAGAGCGTATCATCCCGCCCGATGATAATCGGGTGCGATATGCCTGCCCACACTGCGGTGCAGTGCATTATCAAAATCCTCGCTGCGTGGTTGGCCTGGTCCCTATCCTAGAGGACCGTGTGCTTTTGTGCCGACGCGCTATTGAACCTCAGTACGATAAATGGACCTTGCCCGCGGGCTTTATGGAGTTAGGTGAAACCACTGCCGAAGGCGCGGTACGCGAGGCCGACGAAGAGGCTGGCGCACAACTCGAATTGGGTCCTCTATACACGGTTATAGACGTGCCCCATGCCGAGCAGGTGCACTTCTTTTACTTGGCCAAGGTACTCACACCCGAGTTAGATCCAGGCAGCGAGACCCTCGAGGCTGATTTCTTTGCTTTCAATGAAATACCATGGGCAGAAATCGCATTCAGGACCGTCTCAACGACCTTGGAGTACTTGGTTAAAGACTTTCCCACGCAAAAGTTTCCACTTAGAAATTACGCCATCTCACCTGCAAAGGCGAGACAATCTTAGGATGAGTCGTACGATCTGCTGGTTAAACGGTTATACCCCCTTCCCCGATCCGCGTTTAGCGGCTGACGAAGGGCTGCTGGCCGTCGGCGGTGATCTTTCTTTTCAGCGCCTGCTGTCAGCATATGCAAAAGGGATTTTCCCCTGGTACAACCCCGATGAACCTATTTTATGGTGGAGTCCCAACCCTCGCATGGTGCTTTTCTGTGATGAGTTCAAGGTCGCCCGCTCTTTAGCCAAAAAATGCCGTCAGGTTGCTCGTCGCGAGCAAAACCCGGCTGAACGACGCTTTTGGGTCACCATTGATCATGCCTTTTTACAAGTGATGAGCGCTTGCGCCAGCACCCGCCAAGAGACTGGCACTTGGATCCACCCCGAAATGGTGCAGGCATATTACACACTGCATCTAAAGGGATATGCACATAGCATCGAATTGTGGGATCACGACGAATTAGCGGCGGGCTTATACGGAGTGCGTCTAGGCCATTTCTTTTTTGGGGAATCCATGTTCACCAAAATCAGTGATGGCAGTAAGATTGCACTGTTTTATCTCGTCCAACACCTCCAACAGCAAGGCATTCAACACATTGATTGCCAGCAAGAAACCGCCCACTTGGCTAGTCTTGGGGCTCGCCCAATCCCACGTGCACAGTTTTTGGATCTACTCGATCAGCACACTAAAGCCGAGCAATCACCCTGGCCTTCGGGGCAGCTTTTATCCTCGGGCGAGGTAGTGCCTTTTGCGGCCAATACCCATCCTCGATTATGATGGAAGGTTCCTAAACTATATCCAAGGCATCGCTGGCATGGGCAATCCTGATGATCTGCAGGTGCACACCCTGCACTTTTACAAAACAGCCAACTATCCTTGTAGCTACCTAACACAACGGCAGGCACGTTCTTTGGTGGCTGCACCAGCGCATTATGTAGATACTGCGCACTATAGTGACCTCATACAACAGGGCTTTCGCCGCAGTGGCACATTTAGCTACCGACCTGCCTGCGATACCTGCCAAGCCTGCACACCCATCCGTGTAGACTGCCAACATTTTGTATTTCACCGCTCTCTACGTCGCATACAACGACAACACCAAGACCTCACTGCGACTATCCGTCCACTTAGTTGGAATAGCGAGCACTTTGATTTATATGTGCGCTATCAACATGCCCGGCATCCCGAGTCAGCCCAAGACAGCACAGGACGTTCTGAGTACATACAATATCTCTTAGCCAGTCATGTGCATTCGCGCCTGATAGAGTTTCGCAACCCTCAGGGAAAACTCATGGCTGTTGCCCTGACCGATTTTATAAACCATGGACTATCCGCGGTATATACCTTTTTCTGCCCTGAAGCACAGGGTAGTTTGGGCACTTATGTTATTTTGTGGCAAATAAAATACGCCCAACAGCTGGGGTTACCCTGGCTATATCTAGGCTACTGGATTGAGCAAAGCCAAAAAATGTCTTATAAAACCCGTTTTCATCCCTATCAGCTGTACAAAGCGGGACAATGGGTTGATAGCCAAGAATAATTTACACGGAACACCCTCATGAATGGTTTATTGAGCTCCCTTTACCCCGCCTTGCGCCGGGTTTTATTTCGCCTGCCCCCTGAACGTGCTCATCAACTAGGACTAAAAGGTCTAGATTGCCTGTATCGCGCACCCGGAAAGAACTGTTGGTTTCCAAGCGCTCAACCTGTTGTAGACAAAGACGTCACACCCATTAATCTAATGGGTTTGTACTTTCCTAACCGCGTAGGCTTGGCCGCTGGACTAGATAAAAACGGTGCCCATATTGATGCACTGGGTGCGCTGGGCTTTGGTTTTATCGAGGTCGGCACCGTCACCCCTCGTCCGCAACCTGGCAACCCAAAACCACGACTCTTTCGCCTGACCGAGCACGAAGCGCTCATCAACCGCTTTGGCTTTAACAACGATGGCTTGCAAGTGTTCTTAGAAAATATACAGCGTAGCCAGTGGGCGCAAAGTGGCGGAATTTTGGGTTTAAATATTGGCAAGAATGCAGACACACCTATCGATAAAGCAGTGGATGATTACCTCATTGGTTTACGTGGTGTTTATCCCTACGCCGATTACATTACAGTAAATATTTCATCACCTAACACTCAGGATCTGCGTGCATTACAAGAGGATCAAGCACTGCAAGCTCTACTCTTGCGTCTGCATGAAGCACGTCTAGAATTGGCAGAACAGCACCAGAAAACAGTCCCTTTGACGGTAAAAATAGCTCCTGATCTTAGCCAAGAACAAGTCGATCACATTGCCAACATCACCTTAGAGAGTGCTTTCGATGGCATCATCGCCACCAATACTACATTAGAGCGCGGTGCTGTCTTAGGCCATCGCCATGCTGACGAGGCTGGAGGACTATCCGGCCCCCCTGTCCATGAATTATCCCTACGGGTTATCGAGAGACTACGCCAGCAATGTGGCGCTAACTTTCCTATCATTGGCGTTGGTGGTATTAATAGCGCGGCAGATGCGGTGGAGAAAATCCAGGCAGGCGCGGATGCAGTCCAGCTTTTTACTGGCTTTATTTACCAAGGCCCTAGCTTGGTGCAGGATTGTGTGCATGCGCTTGATGGGTTAAGTGGGTAGTTTCTGTCGCAGCGAGTGTTAACGAGCAAGGTCCCGAGGAAACTTCGTTACGTGCCTGTTATGTTTCAAGGATGCCGCTGCTTATTATTCTGCGAGCGCTACGGAAATAGCTGTTGTGTGTGCGCATAAAAAAGCCCTTAACCGAGGTTAAGGGCGAACCACACACACCATAATAAACAGTGCTATTACTGGCTCTTCTTAGTGGAGGGCACTGTTTATTGTCCTGCCTTTAAATCACCACACCCAAAGGCAGGTTCAACACACTCTTTACTTGGAGGTCTTGGCTGCTTTGGCAGCTTTGTTAGCGGCACCTGTGGTGCGGCTGATGTTTTGTTCGACGACTTCGGCTGCCTGTTCGGCTGTCTTAATGACTGCGCCGGTGGCTGCGTTTACGTTTGCTTCGTTGAGTTCTGCGGCTTGGCGCATTGCTTTGAAGGCGTTGTCGGCTAGGTTGCCGTAGGAGACGACGCTGGATTTCAGCAAGGCAATGGCACCTTCGGAGCCTGCGGGGGCTGATTTGGCTAGTTGGTCAACCCATTCAGCGGCTTGTTGCTGGTTGAGGTTGAGTTGTTTTTCTGCCATTTCTGCGATGTCGCTTTGTAGCTTGCTGACGATTTCAAATACGTTTTTGCCGTAGTCAACTGCTTTTTCAACGGTGGGTTGGGACAATTCGCTGGTAAAGGCGGTGGCTTCTTGGACGTCTTTCAAGCTGGCTGCTTGTTGGGTTTTTTCGGATACTTCGTCGATGGAGGCTTTGAATAGCTCCATGTTCAGATTTACCAACTGCTCGAAGCCGCTAAATAGACGTGTCTGGGCAGCCACTAAGTTGTCAATACTGTCTTTCTGTTTTGCTAAGAATTGCTCTGTAGAAATACTCATGATTTCTGGTCCTCTGATTTTCATAAATGTCGGTAGCTGAATAATGCCGCCCATCAGCTACATAGGTGTTGCTGTGCTTCTTATGTTGCACTGCAACAATGATTACTATTTTAAGCCTTTCTGCTTAATAGTCAAGTCTTTCATGAAAGTCAAGCCCATAAATCAACAGCTTTTTGCTGCGATGCAACAAAAAGCTGTTCGTGTTTGTTTAGTAGGTGTGGGTTGTTGGGTTAGCTGTTGTTGTTCTGGCGATAGGGTTCGTAGCCTAGGGCTTTGGATATGTTTCTGGCGGTGTCTTGCAGGACTGGGATCCAGCCATCGTGCAGGCGATCTGCTGGAGCCGATACGGAGAGTCCGGCGACGAGTTCGCCGCTTTCGTCGTAGATTCCTGCTGCGATGCAGCGTACACCGAGTTCTAGTTCTTCGTTGTCGCGGGCGTAGCCGTGTCGACGTACAAAGTTGAGCTCGCGGTCGAGTTCTTCGTATTGGGTGAGGCTGTTACGTGTGCTGCCTGCTAGGCCGGTGCGCATTACGTAGGCGCGTACTTGTCGGCTGCCCCAGGCCGATAGGAAGAGTTTGCCGCTGGATGTCAGATGTAGGGGGGCATGGCCACCGATGGCGCGTACGACTTGCATCCCTGAGTATTCATTCCAGGCACGTTCGACGTAGACGATTTCGTCGCCTTGGCGTAGTGCCAGGTTTACTGTTTGGCCTGTGACTTTGTGTAGTTCTCGCATGTGTTCTAGCGCTACGCTGCGGACGTTTAGTCGTACTTTGACCAATGAGCCCAATTCAAGTAGTCGCATGCCTAGTCTGTATAAGCCGCTGTCAACGCGTTCAACATAACGCCCGATCACTAGGTCATTGAGAATTCGATGTGTGGTTGAGGTGTGTAGACCTGTTGCTTGTGCCAAGTCTTTTAATGGCATTGGTTCGTCTTCGCGCGCCAATGCGTCCAATAAGAGCGTGGCCCGCTCTAGGACTTGGATACTCATACTTTGGACTGGCTCTGCTGCTGGTGTGGTTCGTGTTGTTGTTTGTTCTGTGGCGTTTTGTGGGGCGTACGAATTCATGGTTTTTGGCTCTTGTGCATTGCAACATTCCCATAATATGGAAAATGGCGGCTGAAATCAACCCTAAACAGTATTTTTATGTATTATTTTTTTTCTGGCGGTGGAGTGAGTCGCCCCCCTAGGCGGATGACTTCGTCACGTAAATGTTGCAAGGCTGCACTGCTGGCTTCGGGGCTACCTTTGACGCCTAATTCGATGTGTGGGCGGCCCCCGTTTTCACCCACGCTAGGCAAACTAAAGGCTTTGACACCTGGCCAGTGCTCCTCAACATACTCTAGGGAGGGTGTGATGCGTGATTCAGGTAATCCAAAGGCCAAGAATGAATGCTCTATCAAATGCTGTTGGTGATGCAGGTGTGCAAATTTCTGATCCAGTACCCATTCCATCATGGGCCAGGCCATTACTGGAAAACCGGGGGTAAAGGTATGTCGTTGTATATAAAAGCCGGGGATCTTATTAAAAGAATTAGGGACGATTTCAGCACCCTGCGGAAAATTGCCCATCAGCAGTCGCTGTTGGTTTTCAGGTAAAGACATGTCGCTGCTGCCCCGACCTCGGCGTTCGTTTTCTTGGCATAATTCGGTGATTAGTTTTTCTGCTTGTGGATGTAATTCCAGAGGCACGCCCAGGGCTTCTGCCGCTGCCTGACGCGTTTGGTCATCTGGGGTTGCACCGATGCCACCGCAACAAAATACAATGTCATCCGTCGCAAAGCTGCGTTTTAGTGTTTGCACGATATGCGCTCGCTCATCCGTGATGATCTCGGCAGCATGCAACTGTAATCCACGCTCGGTCAAGATCTCGACACAACGAGAAAAATGTTTGTCTTGGCGACGGCCGGACAGAATCTCATCACCAATAATGATTAAACGAAACTTAGGAAGAGGGGTTGGATGAGTCATAAGAAAGTGCCTGTTTATCGTGGTCTTGGGGTGTGTCGTTGTCGTTATCCGTTGAGGGCCCTGAGTGCGGAGTGTATTCAGCGCGTAAACTGCTAAGAGCACGCAGGGTAAAGTGTGCAAATACCAATGCAGAAAAAACGGGTAATACAACCCAAAAAAATGGGACTAAGCTCAATACGGCCATGCTGATTCCTAGCAGCCAATAATCCCAACGATAGCGTTGAAAAAGCAGTCGTCGCTCGAGTGTATTGGCATGGGCTGCAATGGCGTCTGCACTAAGGAATCCTTTAAAAGCATACCCCCACCAAAAGATGGGAAGCAATACTGCTAAGGGCGGGATTAACCATAAGGGCAGAGTGATGAGCCAACCCACACAAAATATAAAAATCACCTTGAGGGCATTGACCATGCTAAATACCCCCGCATGTCGACCTGCACGGACTAAATCCTGATAATCACGGCCGCGCAAATGAGCCACCACAATAGGCATCAGCGCAAAGGCCATCACCGCCAAAACCAATACAGCGATGAATGGCAATACAATACCCATCGCCAGCACAGTGGCAAACATGCTCTTTAACGACAACCACCCCATCACGGTGGCCATCCACTCTGAATGTGCGGCTGCGTTTTGTATCCACAAGTCTGTGTTTTGTACAGCGGCTTGTGTTTCAAGCCAATGCGCAAAGTTAGTTTTAAGTGCTCCAAAAAACAATATGTATATGAGCACAAAGGCAGCCAAACCCACGACGACTGGTAACAGAATGGCCATCAACATGCGCGGGTGCAGTTGCGAGCGCAGCGCGCTCAGATAGGCAAAGGCCACGCGCTCCAAGATGCCCTGTTGTGAAAAATCCGCTTTCAAGGTTACACTCCACTAACAAAAATAGATGTCCAGGCTCTGTGGATCATAAATCAATTACCTAGTTTTGTTCTATGCCTTTGCTGTATCCGGAAAAGCACGCTTCTGAATTACAACAACGTCTGACTGACACGCCCGATGCGTGGGTCTTGGTCTGTTATTGTGCGGCCTGGTGTCGTACCTGCGCGGGTTTTGAGGCTGCGGTCGAGCAATTTGCCCAAGCGCATCCTGAGATGATTTGCGTGTGGGTAGATATAGAAGAGCACGAGGATTTGCTGATGGACGATGACCTAGAGGACTTGCCCACCTTTGCCTTGCAAAAAGGTCAGCAAAGTTTTTTTTACGCGCCATTGCCACCAATGATCGAGCATTTGCAACGCCTCAGTCAGCAAGCGGAACAAGGGTTATTACCCGCTCTGACCACAGACACCCCGCTATTCAAGCAGTTATTAGAACAGCGCGACGCGTCTTAGCTACCACCTAGCAACACCCCGACCGAACGGCGCCGGTCTTTTTCTTTGTTATTTGATTCTGTCGCATCGCGGTCTGCCGATGTCTGTGCCTGTGGTTCGTAGGGTTGATGGAAAATCGGATCCTCTGCCTCTTGACGACCCCTTTGATGGCGTCCTTCACGACCAGAACTGCCACGACGATTGCGTGCGCTATCATCACGTCTGCTCTGCTGTCGAGTATGTCCACTACGCCGCCCGCGCTGCCCCGGTTGTCCACCATCATCGTCTGTCTGGGCGATTTCCAGCGGTGGCTGTATTTGGATTTGCTCACCAATCAGTTTTTGAATTTCCTCGAGCAGGCGTTGTTCTTGTTGCTCATCGTACAGAGAATGAGCCTCGCCGCTAGCACCTGCCCGCCCGGTGCGACCAATACGGTGGACATAGTCTTCGGCGTTAAAGGGTAGCTCAAAATTAACAACCGCGCTCACGCCTGCAATATCTAATCCGCGAGCAGCGACGTCAGTGGCCACCAGCACAGGGGATTGCTCTTTTTTAAAGCTCTCTAAGATGCGTAACCGCTCAGTCTGATTTTTATCGCCGTGAATGGCCTCGGCCGCGATGTCATGACGCGCCAGATAGCGTGCTACACGCTCGGCTCCAGCACGGGTATTGGTAAAAATAATGGTTTGGGACCAGGATTTTTCCTGGAGCAGTTGGAGCAAGGCGGCTTGTTTGTCACGACCGCGAACCTTGTATAGCCCTTGTGTGACGGTATCTGCGGTCGTGTTACGGTGCGCGACCTCGATCTCTACGGGGTGATTTAAAAAATCTCGACTCAGGCGTCGGATCTCGCGACTAAAGGTGGCCGAAAATAATAACCCCTGGCGTTGCTCGGGCAAAGCACGCACAATGCGCGACAAATCGGGCAGAAAACCCATGTCTAACATGCGGTCTGCCTCATCGAGTACCAACACACCTACCTGCGCTAATGAGACGTGGCGTTGTTCCATATGGTCTAACAATCGCCCAGGTGTAGCAACTAAAACTTCGCAGCCTTGGCGTAGCGCCTCGGTCTGACTTTGCATGTCCACCCCGCCAAAAACCACTGTGCTGCGCAAGGGTGTGTGCTCGCTATATTGTTTAACGCTTTGGTAAACCTGGTCGGCCAGCTCACGAGTAGGTGTCAAAATCAGGGCGCGCACCGGGTGTCGGGCTGGTGACATGCTGTGATTGGCCAGAGGCATCAAACGATGCAATATTGGCAATACAAAAGCAGCCGTTTTACCGGTGCCCGTTTGTGCTGCGCCCATCACATCACGCCCCTGTAGGGCCACGGGAATCGAATTGGCCTGGATGGGCGTAGGGCTATCATATCCCAAGCCATCTATGGCTTTGAGCAAGTCCGGATGCAAACCGAAATCTGAAAATTTTTCTACGGCTGGCGTATTAGATGAATTATCTGTAAAAGTCATTGATGTATTATGTGCTGCCTTTTAAATGCCGAGGGAATTCATACCAACAAGGCCCTGAGGACCCAAAAGAAAATCATCCCACCAAGCATCAGGTGCAATGCGTTACGCGTGCGCATGAAAATTAAGACTGCCAAGGCGGCAGAAACTATTTTTATTATCGCCTCGGTAGTGTAATAACTGCCAGACAAGGGTAATAGCTCGGGAACAATGATCGCGACCAATGCGGCCACCGGTGCAAAGCGTAATGCATGCCGGACCGCAGGGGTTAATGGCATGTGATCACCAAACAGAAAATAACCTGCGCGCGTCAGCAGGCTACATAATGCCAATAATAAAATAGCGCCTAAGATATATGTCTGACTATCCATTATTGTACGCCTTTACGAGAACCTGCTAGTTGTTCTGCCACCACGCCAGCCACCATACCTGCAAAAACTGCAGCAACTAAACCCAATCGCAAGGGTAATAACTGCCCTATCCAAGCTGTTAAGGCAGCTACTATCAGGCAAACGAGTAAACCCCGCGTGCTCACCAAAGGCACTAAAATTGCGAGCAGGGCCAATGTCGCCGCATACTCGAGCGACCAGGAGGGCGGAATCAGGCCTGCAAAATAAATCCCAGCTGCAGAAAAAAACTGCCAGCTAAGCCAGCCTGGGATGATCATGCCTAAAAAATACCAAAGCTGATCATGGGTGCCGCGCTTTTTGGCCTCGCCATACTGTGCCATAAAGATTGCAAAGGCAACGTCACTGGTTAAAAAACCCAAAAACAGCCGCTGACGCCAGTTATAGTGACGGAAGAAAGGCTGTAAGGCGGCCCCGAAGATAATAAATCGGATATTGACAATAAAACCGGCCGCAAAAATCAACCACAAAGGAGCCTGCGCCTCGAGTAGGGGTAATGCGGTTAATTGTGCCGAGCCCGCATAGACTAGTAGGGTCATTGACAGGGCTTGGAGCTCGGACATGCCTGACTTGACCATTGCAATCCCGGTCACAAAGCCCCAGATAGAGGTGGCTACCATGGCTGGTAGCACATGTCGCAACCCCAAACCAAAATGCCAGCGCTCACGTGGTGTGAGGCGCCAGCGCCAAAAACTATATTCCTGCACTCAAGTATCCCAATCTGTAATAGTGGCTAACTGACAGTCTACGATAATTTGCGGCCGGCCGACACAGGCAATCATACAGTGATGTCCTCGCTACATCTATTATGAAGAGCTTGCTACAATAATACGGCAGCGCAAAAACCGCTCGAAACTAATTTGTATTACCTTCTAATTGGCTCTATTTATCTCTACCTAGCGCCATTTGCTATCCGCAAAGGAATAATCACATGAATCAACCCCATACCAAGGTCATTGATGTAGTGTATGTCGATGAAAGTGACTTGCCCGTTTACTGTCCGGGGCCTAATTCCCCACTCTGGAGCATGCACCCCCGTGTTTATATAGAAATAGAGACCTCTAAAAAGGCTCATTGCCCTTACTGCGGTGCTCAATATCAATTGCGCACAACCCCTGCTACAGGCGTCAATGACGCTTCAGACGATATTTCTGCGCCCTAGGCTCTATTCTTTCCTACAGCTAGTGATCCGTTAGCGACGCCCCAGAGCGCAATTTTAATTAATCCTTCATTTGTTTGCCGCCGTTTGTGACTGCTCGTCTTGACTCTACTGCTTGCCCAACTCCTTTCTGGTTACCCGGAGGGCATTTACAAACGATTTACAGTGCTTATTGCACCCGTCATCAGCGCATTTCTTTTGTGCGCCAGCGCGTTAATACACCCGATGACGACTTTATTGATTTCGATTGGTCGGGCCCGGGCTTATTCCCCGAACGCCTACATACGGGCGAGCTAGTAAAAGCAGATGTACAACTACGCCACACTGCTGCCCGCCGCTGGGGGGCACCGCAGGACTGGGCACAATTACCCACCGATCCAGACACACGCGCGCTACTTTTAATACACGGGCTAGAGGGCAGCAGCAAAAGTCATTATGCACAGGCGATAGCGCAGTATTTTCGGGCCCGTGGCTGGGTGGTAGTGATCGCCCATTTTCGTGGGTGTTCGGGCTTTCCAAACCGTATGGCGCGCGCTTATTATTCGGGTGATAGTACGGATATAGACTTTATGCTGCACAATGCTCGCACCCTATTACCCCATGCCCAATGGCACGCAGCTGGGGTTTCTATGGGCGGCAATGCGTTATTGAAATACCTAGGCGAACAAGGCACAAAGGCCGACTGGCTACATGGCTGTGCAGCAATTTCGGCCCCCTTGGATTTAGTCGCCTGCGGCGAGCAAATCTCTAATAGCTTTTCCGGACGCTATCTATATAATCCCTATTTTTTGCGCAGCATGAAAGCAAAAATACTGGCTAAAACCCATCGTTATCCAGGGTTGGTGGATTTTATGCGCTTCAATCAGGCGCGCACTTTGCGTGATTTTGATGATTTATACACAGCGCCGATGCATGGCTACGTCAATGCTCATGACTATTGGCGCCAATGCGCAGCCAAGCCTTTACTCAAAGACATTCGCATTCCAACGTTGATTCTCAATGCGCGCAATGATCCTTTTATTCCGGTTTATTCACTGCCTCAGCCTCGTGAATGCAGCGAGACCATAGTGCTGCATCAGCCTAAAACTGGCGGCCACGTAGGCTTTACTACGGGCCACTTTCCGGGGCATTTCCATTGGTTACCACGGCGTCTTGGGAAATTTTTTAGTTCTTATAGCGACTGAGCATATCGCGCTCACGTTCCATACGCTCTTGTAAATCACGAATGGTCACGTCTAGTCTTGATTGCTCGTAAAAGTCATCACTCATATTACGGGCCTGCCGGAGCTGTTCTATAGCCGCTGGCAAAGCCCCCACGCGTTCGTAGTGTTCGGCCATGGCTTTGCGGGCTGCGATGGGTTTACCTACACGCTCATAACTCTTGGCGATACGTTGGTACCACCGTGCTTCGTCAGGCCATTCGTCAATGCGCGATTGTAAAAAGCGGATGACCTCATCATCCTGACCTTGGGCTTGCAAAGCCTCGGTATAAACCAATGCCAAAGCCTGCTGTTCGGGCCAACGCTGCCATGCCTGCTGTGCGACCTGCAAAGCCTGCTGAGACTTGTCCTGAGCCAGCAAAACCTCGGCCTCGAGAATATCCAATGCGGCATTATTGGCTTTGGCACGGGCCTGCTCGATAAATTTCAAGCTTTGGCTATATTCTTTGCGTTTAAAAGCCACAAAAGCCTGACCATATAAAGCAGCTGCCTGCTCTACGGCGCGGTCCCCATGACGTTCGGACTCAAACTGCTGTAATAATTGCTGCAGAGGCATCCCGCCACGGGCTTGGACGACACGCGTTGCAGCACGCACAAACCAAAAATCATCGTTAGTGTAATAAGAGTCTTTAGCTGGGGCATTAGCAATACGGTTTTCCGCATCCGACTGTCGTTGCCTGGATAAGGGGTGAGTACTGGCATAGGAGCCACGCGGAGGCTCATTGAGGCGTGCACTTTGCATCAAGCGTTGAAACATTTTGGCCATACCCTGGGGGTCGTAGCCCGCCTGACTAAGCATTTGAAAACCTATGCGGTCTGCCTCTTGTTCGGCCTGACGTGAAAAACCTAATTGCCGATCAATAGCAGCGGCCTGCCCAAAGGTCGCTACCCCCATGGCCAAATCAGCACTGCCCGATAAAGCGGCCAGCAAAGCCCCGGCTAAGGCTGCCATCATGGCGTGGCTAGTTTGTGCGCTTTGGGTCATACCTCGCGCCACGTGACGTTGGCCTACGTGTGCAATCTCGTGCGCCAGAACTGAGGCTAACTCGGCCTCGGTGCGCGATGTTGCTATTAGCCCACTGTTGATACCTATATACCCCCCTGGCAAGGCAAAGGCATTAATAGATGGATCGCGGACACCAAAAACACGGATCTTTTGATTAATGCTGATGGGCGCTGCTTTGGCCAAGCGTTGCCCCATATCTGTCAAAAACTGATTAATATAAATATCATCAATATATGTGGGATCGCGACGCCCTTCTTCCATGATGGCATCCCCTAGCATCGCCTCGACCTGGGGTGAGAGCTCGGCAGATGAGGCTGAGCCGATCGTGGGAATGCCTACCGGCTGGGCTTGGGCAAAAATAGGCTGCCACAACCAAATGGCCGCTGCCAGCCACATCAACCATAATCGCCCTTCTAGCCTGAGCCCGCGCAATGAGCGGGCCAACCAAAGCGCTAAAGTCCTATTCAATAACTTTTCCATAATGTTTTGTACATTATTTAGGTCGCCACCGTGGTCTTGGGCCGCAGCCAACGAGGGGCGTTTACCTTTCCCTGCGCCGACAATCGCAATACTGTACGCAGCGCAAACACGATCCCCATCGTCTCTACCAGACCCGCGGGCACCCACATAATTAACCCGCCCATGGCCTGATCCTGAATCGCAGAGATACTGGGGATCGCACGGCCACACAAATCAAAAATCGGATACAAATCATGGGTGGTAAAGGCGATATAAGCCCCGGCTGCAATTTGTGGCGTCATCGTAATCAATGGAGAGATCACACGCCCCCAGGGATTCATGGCGGCAGGCGGATAAGGGCGCCGATCGAGAATGAGATTCCAATACATAAAGCCGCTGATCACCACCGACCAATTCATAAAGCGGTATAACCGCCAATCAATCATAGAGTAAAACTGCGGCGTGGGCAGCAGCCAAATAATAACAAAGAAAATAAATAAAAATGGTATCAGTATCGGGTGCGTGCACCAGCGTATCAGCGCCTGCCCGAGTGCTGTTTGATTAAAGCGACGCAATCGATGACGCCACGACAATGGTAAACCGGCGCGCATCACCTGACCGGGATAGGCCAGCATCACTAAAAACGGTGCTAAGTGGTGCAAGAACAAATGCTGGATGCGGTGTATAAAGAACATGCGCTCGGCATAATAATCAACCCGCGTGTGCAAGCAAACATAGAGCATGACCACGCCGATAAAAAACAACCAGCGGCGTTGAGCATTCACATGGTGTACTCGACACCCACGCACAAACAAAAAGATCCCTATAATAAATAGAGTCAACAGCGTGGGCGAGGGCTCCCATGGGGTCGCCCAATCAATCATCGCCTGAATAGTTTCGTTTTGTAGACTCGGTATCACACTGCTTCCTGCAAATTTGCTTTGATGCCCTACCTATAGGTAGGATAATGCTTTCTTTGACACTGTGCAGACCAATATGTTCCTGCACATGTCCCTATGGACCATTCCTCATCCTGACAGAGTGCGCTTATGAGCAACGCCGAATTTGATCTTGCAATATGCGGTGCAGGGCCCACAGGCTGTGCATTAGCGCTCTTATTAGCTCAATATAGCGCAAACCCAAAACGTATCGCACTGATCGGGCGTCGACCCGCAGGGAATCAACCTGCATCCGATCCGCGTGCCATTGCTTTAAATCACGGCAGCCGACAACTTTTACAGTCTGTTGGTGGCTGGCCGGATCACAGTGCGCCGATCCAAACAGTGCATGTGTCACAACGGGGTTATTTGGGGCGCACCCTAATCGAGGCTCAGGATATGCGTGTCCCCTCTTTGGGGGCTGTGGTTAGTTATGATGCGCTCATACAACAATTGCACCAGGCAGTTGCGCAAACACCCATCCATTTTATACAGTCACCCACGTCAGTGACACCCCGTGCAGCTAACCCTGTCCATATCGAGCTGCCGGATGAGCATGCAACCCTGCTGACAGCGCAGCTAGCCATACAGTCTGATGGGCACCAGCCCTCAGGGCTCACACGGGATTACCAACAGCACGCTGTGCTCGCGACGATTCATGCCTCGCGGCCCATCTCTGGACGCGCTTACGAACGTTTTACCCGCACAGGGCCTTTTGCTTTGTTGCCCCATCCGCAGTCGGCGCATCACTATGCCTTGGTGTGGTGTTTGGATCCTCTCCAAGCTGAGCATCATCATAACCAGCCCGAGGCCGATTTTGAACGCGCCATTGAAAAGGTTTTTGGGCCTTGGCTCGGGCGCCTCGAGCTAGCCAGCCAGCGTTTTATTTTTCCGCTCAGCCTGCATGCCGGTGCGCATGCGGTTGCTGATCGTATTATTGCCATCGGTAATGCAGCTCAGACCATGCATCCCGTCGCTGGTCAGGGGCTTAACCTAGGGCTGCGTGATGTCGCACAGCTGGCGCATTCGTTGCGCCCGTGGCTGGCTCAGCCCACCGAGGACCCTAGCCCCATGCTGGATCATTTTATTCGTCAGCGTCAACCGGACCGTTGGCTGACGATAGGAATTACAGATACCCTGGCACGTGTATTCACTGTCCAAAGCAGTCTTGTGCATCATGCTCTGGGTCTGGGTCTATTGGGTTTGGATGTTTTGTCAGGGCCTCGCCGTGGTTTTACTCGGCATCTTTTACAGGGGTTCCGTAGCTAGCAGGTTTTGACAACAAAGGTTGATAGAAATGCAAATTGGTCCATGGAAATTTAGCAACCGCGTATTTGTTGCTCCCATGGCCGGTGTGACTGACCGGCCTTATCGGCGCCTGTGCAAAGCATTAGGAGCCGAATATGCTGTCTCTGAAATGGCCGCCAGCAACCCACAACTATGGGACACAGTCAAAACCTCAAGGCGGTTAGATCACGAGGGCGAGCCCGATCCTATTGCTATACAGCTCACTGGGGCAGATCCCGATATGATGGCCGAAGCGGCTAAATTTAATATAGATAGGGGGGCACAGATTATCGATATTAATATGGGCTGTCCGGCGCGCAAGGTATGCCACGTGTTATCGGGTTCGGGCTTGCTGACTGATTTAAAACAGGTCGGCAAAGTACTTGATAGCGTCGTCGCAGCCTGTCAGCCCCATGGGGTGCCGGTCACCCTAAAGACACGCACCGGTTGGGATCAGGATACTATTACTGCCCCTCAGGTAGCCCAAATGGCCCAAGACCTAGGCATTGCCGCGATCACTATCCATGGTCGTACCCGCAATGATTTCTACAAGGGGCAGGCCGAGTACGACACCATTGCAGCCGTCAAACAAAATATTGACATCCCAGTCATTGCAAATGGGGATATCGATAGTCCAGAAAAGGCCCAATTCGTATTACAGTATACGGGGGCCGATGCCGTCATGATTGGTCGTGCCGCTCAGGGACGCCCGTGGATTTTTCATCATATCCACCATTATCTGACCCATGGCGAGCACTTGACGCCTCCTACCTTTGGGGTGTTGCGTAAATTATTGATCGAGCACCTAGTCGACCACCATGCCTTTTATGGCGAGTTCACTGGGGTTCGTACTGCTCGCAAGCATATTGCTTGGTATTTTGGACGCACCCCACATGCCAAAAACTGGTTACGCAGTTTTCACAAAATCGAATCTAGTCAGGAACAACTACGCGCCATTGAGGACTGGTTTGCTCAACAAGACCCCGATGAAACAATCGCAGCCTGAGGCCGTAGCTTAACTTTTTCACTCTCAATACAAAATGTCTACAATTAACTCTTTACAAGAATCCGTGCGCGACAGTATCGAACGTTACCTAGAGGACCTGGGTGATGCCGAACCCCACGACATGCTTTCCATGGTGGTTAACTGTGTAGAAAAGCCGGTCATTCAAATTGCTCTAGAGCAAACCCAGGGCAACCAAACACGAGCAGCTCGCATGTTGGGCATCACCCGCAGCACCCTGCGCAAGAAAATCATCGCACACGACATCAAGTTATAGGAATCAATAGGCACATACATGAGCACTCTCACCGCACTGCTGTCTGTCTCAGACAAAACAGGTTTAGTCGAATTTGCCCAGGGGCTGCACCAACTTGGCGTACGCATCCTTTCTACCGGGGGCACGGCCCGCTTACTAATTGAGGCTGGCATCCCCGCTACCGAAGTGTCCGATGTGACCCAATTCCCCGAGATTCTCGATGGTCGCGTCAAAACTCTGCATCCATTTATTCATGCGGGTATTCTGGCCAAGCGTGACGACACCGCCCACCAAGAAACCCTAGATGAGCATGACATCAACACCATTGACCTCGTTGTGGTTAATTTATACCCCTTTGAGCAGACAGTAGCGGCTGCAGACTGCACCCTAGAGCACGCCATAGAAAATATTGATATTGGCGGCCCTGCTATGGTGCGCGCAGCAGCCAAAAACCATGGTACTACCCTAGGCGGCGTGACTGTGGTCGTTGACCCTACCGACTATCCCGAGGTTTTGACAGCCCTACAGAAAAACAGTCAAACCTCATACGAGCTGCGTTTACGCTTAGCCACCAAAGCCTTTGGACACACGGCTGCCTATGATGGGGCTATCAGTAACTACCTAAGTGCGCTTGCCCAGCCAGACCCCACCCCATCCGAGGTCCCCGAACGCCAACAATGGCCACAAACGCTAACAATACAAATGCAGCGCAATCAAAGCCTACGGTATGGTGAGAACCCCCACCAAGAGGCGGCCTTTTATCGTGATTCTCAGCCAATAGCAGCAGGTCTGCTGGGACGCTACCAGCAATTACAGGGCAAAGAGCTGTCCTACAACAATATCGCTGATGCCGATGCTGCCTGGGAATGCGTACGCAGCCTCACGCAGCCTGCTTGCGTTATTGTTAAGCATGCCAACCCTTGCGGTGTGGCACTGGGTGCCAATAGCACCGAGGCTTACCAACGTGCTTTCCAAACAGACTCTACTTCGGCCTTTGGTGGGATCATCGCCTTTAACAACCCCGTTGATGCCTCTACTGTCGAAGCTCTAAACCAACAATTCGTCGAGGTTTTACTTGCTCCGGATTACAGCCCCGAGGCTCTGCAGATGCTGGCTCAGAAAAAAAACATGCGTGTACTGCGCTTGCCCTTGGGTGATGGCCACAATGACTTTGAGCTCAAGCGCGTCGGTGGCGGTTGGCTCGCACAAACACCTGATACGCGGGCTGATGACCACAGCCTCTTTCAGGTCGTGACCCAGAAACAGCCCACCCCTGAGCAAATGAATGATTTGCTCTTTGCCTGGACTGTGGCCAAGTTTGTCAAATCCAACGCCATTGTGTTTTGCCGCGATAACATGACCGTCGGTATAGGGGCTGGCCAAATGAGCCGCGTTGATTCTGCACGCATCGCTGCACTCAAAGCGGAAAATGCCGGGTTAGGACTACAGAATTCAGCTGTGGCCTCGGATGCTTTTTTCCCTTTTAGAGATGGATTAGACGTCGTGGCCGAGGCAGGTGCGACAGCCGTGATACAACCAGGCGGCAGCATTCGGGATGACGAGGTGATTGCAGCCGCCAACGAACGCGATATTGTGATGGTCTTTACCCAGACCCGTCACTTCCGTCACTGATGCGCATCATCGGTATTGATCCGGGTTTACGCCGTACAGGGTACGGCGTCATTGATGTACAGGGTAGCCATCTGCAGTACGTGGCCAGCGGCACTATAGTGGTCCCCACCGATCTCGAATTAGCCCAACGCCTGAATACTATTTTCTCTGCCCTCCAAGAGCTCATCAGCACGCACCAACCGACACTATCAGCGATCGAAAAAGTATTTGTCAATGTGAACCCCCACACTACCCTGCTCTTGGGGCAGGCACGTGGGGCTGCATTGTGCTCGCTGGCCTTTGGGGCCTTGCCCGTGCACGAATACACAGCGTTGCAAATCAAAAAAACGGTTGTTGGCCAAGGCCACGCAGCCAAAGAACAGATACAAACTATGGTGCGCTATTTGCTGCAACTTGATGGTGAACCGGCACCCGATGCTGCGGATGCTTTGGCCTGCGCTATTTGCCATGCTCACCACCATCCAATGCAACGCGGGCTACGCGAACAACAACACCTGCCCGATGCGCCTGGCGGATTGCGCAAAGGGCGCTTTCGCGACTAAATACAATAAAGGATTTCATCCATGATTGGACGTTTACGCGGTGTTTTAATAGAAAAAACCCCACCTACCATCTGCATCGATGTACAGGGCGTTGGCTACGAGCTCGATGTACCCATGAGCACTTTTTACCATTTGCCCGAGCTCAACCAAGAGGTCGTACTATTTACTCATCTGAGTATTCGCGACGATGCCCACGTACTGTATGGTTTTGGTAACGATCAAGAGCGGCAGACCTTTAGGCAGCTTATCAAGGTCAGTGGCATCGGTGCGCGCACGGCCCTATCCATTTTGTCTGGGCTCAACGCTACCGAGCTAGCAACAGCGATAGAACAAGAAGACAGCGACACTTTGATCCAGGTCCCTGGCATTGGTAAAAAAACAGCGCAACGTTTGTTGCTAGAATTACGCGGAAAACTCGTCACAGCGGCGTCCCCTAGCACAGATAGCGGCGATAGCCCTAGTGCGCCTGCATCACACAAACGTAGTGATATAGAAAATGCTTTGTTGGCTTTGGGCTATAACCAAAAAGAAATCAACCGCGTGCTCAAGGACATTGATGCAGCGCTCAGCGTCGAAGAAAGCATCCGCCAAGCCTTACAGCGCCTGGCAGGACGCGCTTAATCACTGCACAAGATAACGCGCAAATGCAGCTGGGTCGACGTTACCCCCGCTAAGGATCACCCCAATACGCTGCCCGGTAACAGGCACCTGCTGCTCTAGCACAGCCGCTAACCCCAAGGCTGCGGTGGGCTCGATGACGAGCTTGAGGTGGTTGGCAACACACTGTAATGCCTGCACTAATGCACTGTCTGGGACCGTCAACACATCACGAGCATAGTGATGTATCAGGCCAAATGTAATTGGGGCCAAGGCCAAGGTCAAAGCACCGTCAGCGATTGATTGTGGAGGGTTGATGGTGTGAATGACCCCCTCTCGGAATGATCGTTGCCCGTCGTCCCCCGCCTGAGGCTCGACGCCATATACGGCGCATTCAGGGGCGAGCCCACGTTGGGCTAACAAACTGCCTGACAACAGCCCGCCCCCACCCAAAGGTACAAACAGTGCATCCAAAGGCCCAACCTGAGAAAACAGCTCATAGGCGGCTGTGCCCTGGCCCGCAATGACGTCAGGGTGAGCAAATGGTGGGATAATAGTCGCCCCCTGCTCTTGGGCCAATGTGGCGGCAATCGCCTCGCGGTCCTGAGTCAAACGGTCATAACTCACAACGCGAGCTCCGTAACCCAACACATTATTTTTTTTGATGGTCGGCGCATCATTAGGCATGACAATAGTCGCTGCAATACCGAATATTTTTGCTGCCAATGCGACGGCCTGAGCATGATTTCCCGAGGAAAAAGCCACCACCCCACGAGCGCGTTGAGCATCGTCCAGAGCGGCGATGGCATTATAAGCCCCCCGAAATTTAAACGCGCCCACACGCTGCAAGTTTTCGCATTTGAAAAACACCTGCGCACCCACCTGCTCATCAATGGCCGCCGAGCGCAGTACAGGAGTGTGCACCACCTGTCCAGCCAATCGTTGGGCGGCTTTTTGAACCGCTTGGACATTTAAATCTTTCCATTCATCCATGCATGAAGCTCCTATGCTAATGTTATGCTTTGACCCATGACGTCGCCATTCAGAATCCTGTACCCATACTTTCCACCGCATATGGTTATGGGTTAGGATACTGTATATCAACACAGTGAAATAGCCATGGTAATACAATCCGATCAGCTAGGCAGCTCGGGCGGCGGTCCACGCCTGATCAGTCCTCATCCACACAATCACGAGGACTCCGCCGAGCGCGCTTTGCGCCCTAAACAACTCGATGAATATATCGGCCAACACAAGGTCCGCGGACAGCTCGAGATTTTTATCTCGGCAGCTAAACAGCGCCAAGAGGCCTTGGATCACGTATTACTGTTTGGCCCTCCAGGGCTAGGTAAAACCACCTTGGCCCATATCGTTGCCCAAGAACTAGACGTCCAGCTCAAACAAACCTCGGGGCCTGTCCTCGAGCGCCCTGGCGATCTGGCAGCTATTTTAACCAGTCTCGAGCCTAATGACGTGCTGTTCATCGATGAAATCCATCGGCTTTCACCTGTCGTCGAAGAAATACTGTACCCCGCCCTAGAGGACTTTCAAATAGACATCCTCATTGGCGAGGGGCCCGCCGCACGCAGTGTCAAAATCGATCTACAACCATTCACCCTGGTAGGGGCAACCACACGCGCCGGAATGCTGACAACCCCACTTAGGGATCGCTTTGGCATTGTATCGCGACTAGAATTCTACCAAGTCGCTGATTTACAAAAAATTGTCAGCCGTAGCGCAGGATTACTAGGTGTCCAGGCCACAACAGACGGCGCCGCCGAGATTGCCCGCCGCGCACGGGGCACACCCCGCGTCGCCAACAGGCTTTTACGCCGTGTGCGCGATTATGCTGATGTCAAAGCCCAGGGCATTATTGATGAGCCCACCGCCCAAGCAGCCCTGTCCATGCTCGAGGTCGACCCATTGGGCCTCGACCTGATGGACCGAAAGCTGCTGGAAACTATTATTCATTATTTTGATGGTGGGCCAGTAGGTGTCGATAGTTTGGCGGCTGCCATTAACGAAGAGCGCGACACCATCGAGGATGTGATCGAGCCCTACCTGATCCAACACGGCTTTTTACAGCGGACTCCACGCGGCCGCCAGGCCACCAGTCGCAGCTGGGAGCACTTGGGCTTAGATGCTCCTGCCTCTAACCGTAACAAGCAGCCTGGGCTTTTCGGTGGTTCGACCGACTCTGACGCCCAGAATTAGCCGATCGAGTACGTTGCCGTACGCTGCTGCGCTTTTGGTTGAACCAAACCTTTTGTTTGCCCTGTAACACTGCACGGCTATGCTCGGTCAGCAAAAACGTACCGTACCCTTGGCCATCTACCCGCAATAACTGTTGTGCCAACATTTGTCGTGCTATATCGCGCCATTGGCTAGCACTATAATCAGCACCTACCCCAAAAACACTCAGATGTTGATGGCCAAATTGCAGTACCCGCTCGGTCCGTCGACCTCGCAAAATAGCAATGAGTTGTGTGGCACCAAAATGCTGCCCATGCTCGCGCCACAGTCGATAAATAGCTGAAAGCAGCATTTGCGCTGGGACTGTGCCCTCCCATTGACGGCCAGGTGACAGGCAATTATCGCAATGACCACAGGGCTCGGCCGACTCGTCAAAATAAGCCAATAAGCGCTGACGGCGGCATTGCACCGTTTCACATAGCCCTAACATAGCGTTTATATGTTGTGCCTGCTGCTGCCTAAACGCCCCCTGAGCCGGTGATTCCGCAACCATACGATGCAGTTGTATGGCATCTTGTAGCCCATAAGCCAACCAAGCACTCGCAGGCTGACCATCGCGGCCTGCACGCCCTGTTTCTTGATAATACCCCTCGATAGAGCGAGGCAAATCAATATGGGCCACATAACGCACATCGGGCTTATCAATCCCCATCCCAAAAGCGATTGTGGCCACCACTACGACCCCGGGCTCTTGTAGGAATAATTTTTGGTGGCGGGCGCGTCGGCTCGCACTCAACCCCGCATGATAGGGGATGGCTGTCACCCCCCGTTGTTGTAAAAACTGGCTGATATCCTCGACACGGGCCCGCGAGCGCGCATAGATAATACCGCTGTCATGTGGGTGTTCGGCCTGTATCCACTGCCACAGCTGCTCTTTGGTGTTTTTCTTTTCCACCATTTGATAAAAGATGTTAGGCCGATCAAAACTGTCTACAAATTGGGTCGCATCCTCAAGCCCTAAACGGTGAGCAATTTCCTGGCGCGTCTGTGCATTGGCAGTTGCGGTCAGTGCAATTCGCGGTACCTGGGGCCAATGCTCGGCCAGTACCGATAAACCCAAATATTCGGGTCTAAAGTCATGCCCCCATTGGGCCACACAGTGTGCCTCGTCGATCGCAAATAAGGCCAAAGGCAATGATTTCAAAAGCTCGAGCGTGCGTGGACTGGTCAATCGCTCGGGCGCGATATACAACAAATCAATGGTGCCTTGCCGCAAAGCCTGCTCGATCTCTTGTGTTTCTGACCAGCTAAGCGTCGAATTCAAATAAGCTGCCTGCACTCCGAGCGCTTGGAGACTGTGTACCTGATCCTGCATCAGTGCAATCAGTGGCGAAATAACCACTGCCACCCCGGACCGTACCAAGGCGGGTACCTGATAACACAAGGACTTGCCCCCGCCAGTGGGCATCAGTACTAACGCGTGATTACCCGCACAAACATGTGTGATGATTTCTTCTTGTTGTCCCTTAAATGAGGTATGGCCAAAAACTGTGCGTAACACCTCGTAGGCCTTTTGCATAACACCTCACCCAAGTTAATAAAACAAATCTCACCCACCATAGACAACTAGCGGCGGAAATGCAACAGGGCCTCACTTGAGGCATCTAGCGTGCGCTTTAAAACAGAATAGCGCTCGAGTAAAGCAGATTTATACACCACCCCCAATAAACGCTTTTGTGTCGGGTTATTAACTACCGGGAGGCGTTCGCCATTAAAATTCACAAACAGTCCCTGCGCGTCGTCCAGACTCATGGCTGATGTAAGGGGCTCAATAGCATCAATTTTCACATACTCACCCAAGGGCTCATCCTGGGCTTCGGGGTGCTGTATCAATAACCGCGTGAGGCTTTGTTGCTCGATCACGCCTTGGTAGATATTGCCCTCGTCAACGATGTAAATATAGCGCACCGGATAATCTAAAAACATCTGGATGGATTCTCGCACAGTGGCTGTCATCGGCAGCACCGTTTCAGCAGGCTTAATGAGCTGATTAATACGTGTATAACGTAATGTATGACGCAGTAATTCATCGCGCTCACGCACCAGCACCACATCATACATAGCGACCTCAGCCATAGTACGAGACACAAAATAAGCAATCACCGAGGCCATAATCAAGGGCAGCACCAGTTGATAGCTAAGCGTCATTTCAAAGATCATCAATATGGCCATCAGTGGTGCACTGGTCGCGGCACCTAAAAACGCCCCCATCCCAACCAAGGTATACATCACTGGACTGACCTCGAGACCAGGTACTAACATGTGCACCACACTGGCAAACAACGCGCCAAAAGCTGCTCCTACAAATAAAGCGGGCGTAAACACCCCACCAATCGCGCCAGAGCCCACGGTAATAACCGTAGCAAAAACCTTGGCAAACAGCATCGAAACAATGGCATACCAAGCCCAATCATCGTGCAACAAAGAGCGCACGACACTGTAGCCATTGCCCGCTACCTCGGGGGTCAACAGTAAAAGCAGCCCCAAAATAAAGCCCCCCAAGGTCAAACGCGCTATCAGCGGCATCCCTGTGCGTGCCACGTAGCTCCGGGTGGCACTCATCAATTGCAAGAATCCTGGAGCAACCACCCCAATAATAGCGCCTAGAACAACAAAGATAGCCATGTCCAACCCCGAACTGACTGCCTCGAGACCAAACATCTCATAGGGTGCTTGGTAGTGTCCGGTCATTCGCATGGTCAAATTGGCCGATGCTGCAGCCACTAGCAAAGGACCCAGCGTTTGAATCTGCATCGAACCCAAAATAATTTCTGCCACAAACAGCGTGCCCGCCAAAGGAGCACCATAAGCTGCCGACACCCCAGCAGCCGCCCCACAAGCTACCAATAAACGCAATCGAGAGGTGGCAATCTTAATCAGCCGGCCAAAGAGAGAAGCCACCAAAGACGAAAGCAAGATCATGGCCCCTTCCCGACCGATGGAGCCTCCAGAGGATACAGTAAACAACGAAGAAAGAGAGCGCAGTACTGACTGCCGTACAGATAAACGCCCATCGCCAATGACCACAGCTTCCATGTAGTCAGCAGTCGCGCCTTTTTTAGTGCGATTGCCAAACCATAGAAATACCCCAGCAATCGCACCACCTAGGGTAGGGAAAAGCACTCGTAACCAAGGCTCTAGCGAACTGGTCACCCCTACAATGCTTCCAGAGCGACCCGTCGCCACCTGCTGGATGAGCAAGATACCCTGATGAAAGGCGATGACCGCAGCAGCCCCCAAAATGCCCATAATGCCAGCCCAGAACAACATCGCGGGTGTATCCGCCAGCCAGCGTCGGTGGCGGAAACGGCGACGTAGGGGGACAATGGCTTTTTTTAGCATGGGCACCCAAAAATGAGGATAATAAAGGCCTAACTACTGAGCTGCTCGTAATCAGGCACCCGTGGCGGACGGGATAACCCGAATAACCGCCAATACACTCGGAAATTAAAAAACAGCACAAATGGCAAAGCGACTAAAGCCATCACCCCCACTATATACAAAGTGGCTACAGGCACCGCGGCATCCCAAAGCGTGATCTGATCCAAGACGAAAAAAGGAAAAAAACTAAACACAAAGCCTAAAGCCACGGCAAAAAATATAATCAGCGTCAAAACAAACGGTAATATGGTTGTGCGAATACTGCTGTGCAATAGACGTTGCAAACACATTTCTATGCCGACAAAACATGCCAATAATCCAGCCCAAAAGAAATACACTGACCAACGTCGTGCCCCCTCGGTCCATTTGAGAAAGACACCCGCATTTTCTAGTGCCAACACCACTGATGCGGCCACCACGCCCGCTGCAAACCAACGGATAGAACGACGTGCCCATAAAATAGAGCGCACGCGCAACACCCCTGCCTGACGCATCATTAGCCAAGCAGCACCCAGCAACAAATAAGCTGCCACGCTACACAGCCCGACCAGCAAGCTAAACCACAAATATCCCCCCTGCCATTGCCCGTTAACAACCACCTGTGCCACCAAAAGGCCATGTGCAAAGGCCACGGTCAACGAACCCAGGCAAAAGCCTACTGCCCACACCGGCTGCTGAGCCTCGGGAGCGCGTAACCGCCACTCGAAACACACGGTGCGCACCAGAACGCCCATAGCCAGTAAGAACAAGGGAATAAACAAGTGGCCTAATAAACCCGCCCACGCTCCTGGAAACACCGTGGCCAAAAGACCTAACCCCATAATAAGCCACAGCTCATTGGCGTCACGCCAAGGGCTAAGCAGGCCGAGCATACGGGCACGCAGTTCTTGCGGGGCCACCCCGATAAGGCAGCCCACACCGATATCAAAGCCATCTAATAGCATGCCCAAAAAGGACACCAGCACAAAGAGCGCAAAAAATAGCAAGGGCAGCCAGAAAACCGGATCGCTGGCACTCACACCCAATGCAGCGACAAGAAAATCAATCATGCGCGCCCCCGATGACGAGCCACGGGAATCACCCCGTAACGCCCGGCATAACGAACCAAAGAAACAAAGCCAATAGTACCCAGCAAATAAACAACAACACTAATCAAAATACTGGTAACCAACCAACTAAAGCGTAATTGGCTATAGAGCTCACTGGTCGTCAAGCTTTCGAACACTACATAAGGTAATTCGCCAAACAGCTGATACGCCAGACCAAACCAAATCATGGCAGCCGCTAAAAAAGGCAAGATCAGCAGCACGTGGCGCCAGCGTTCGCTAAGCATATTAGGATCAAAATAACGCCGACCAATTAACCACCAAGTACGCAGCTGCGCTAAAAGCAGCAAGACACCGACTAGCAAGGCCAATCGAAATGACCAAAAGACCAGATTAACGGGGGGCAGCATCCCTACCCCTTTATCTAAACCAATGTAGTGTTGCTGCGCATCCTGACCTAACCACCATAAATGCAGGGGACGCAGTCCAAAGCTAAACAGATTTTTCTGCTCGCTCTCGCTAGACCAAGCAGCTAATAGCCATTCCGGTGTTGCACCGCTGTGCCAAAAAGCATTGAGAGCTGCAGCCTTGAACGGTTGATTCAGAGCCAACCATCCCCCATGGCCAACCACCCCAATGACCAAGCCAGCTACGGCAAACAAAGAGAGCAACAACGCAAACCGATTAACCCGACGCTCGCCCTCGTTAGCTGGGCGGCGAATAGACTGCCGCGCGAGCATTGCCTGGATCAGCACGCCCACAAATAAAAAGCTGCCAGCGACATACAGCCCCCCGTACCAATAGATCAACGGGTTACGAAAAACGACTGACCAATCGATAGCCTTTAACCCTGCATCAGACCACTGCGCACCCACTGGATGGTGCAGCCAGCTAATCCAAGCCAAAATGATAAACAGCAGTCCTGTATTGATCAGCGCGCTCACCCCCACTACGCCAGCATGCAACCAATTAGGCATGCGCCGCTGGGCATACAGCATCAATCCTAGAAATGAGGATTTAAAAATTAAAGTTGTTACAATAGCCGCTGCTAATAAAGGGCTACTCAGCAGTGCAGTTTTTTGTAAAAACTGCGGCCACAACGTACCCAGTAATATAATCACAGGTATACTGGCAGCAATGCTCAGGACCGTGGCCAACGCAAAAACACGCACCCAGGTTCGATAGGCAGGTAGCCACATCGCTTGATTGCCACCCAATGTGCGCAGGCGAAACGCAAACAGTACCCACGACAACCCTAGCTCGATGGCGAAAAACACAGCCACAAAGCTCAGGCTCAGAAAAAATTGTAATTCAGCCAGCCAAAGTGTCGATTGGTTCATGATTGATACGCTCTTTTGCCACCCAGTATATTTTTATGTGCCTCAAGTCGCAACATGCTCAGTATATCGGCTTTGTTCATGGCAAAATAGTAACCGTTTAGTTTGTTTCTTTTAATAGACTCGCATATGACCACTGATTCACATCCCGCTCCGTCTAATTTTATCCGTACGATCATAGACAAAGACCTCAAAGATGGTCGCTATGCAAAAAAACGCTGGGCCGGTCGACCCGGGCCAGCTAACATACAAGAGGGGGCACCCGTTGATCAGGCTCGGATTCGCACTCGCTTTCCCCCTGAGCCCAACGGCTATCTACACATCGGCCACGCCAAGAGTATTTGTTTAAACTTTGGCTTGGCCAAAGACTACCAAGGCGCATGCCACCTACGTTTTGACGACACCAACCCAGAAACCGAAGAGCAAGAATACGTAGATGCCATTATTGAAATGGTGCAATGGCTAGGCTTTGATTGGGTCGATGGCGAGGATGACAACCTATATTTTGCCAGTGATTATTTCGATGATATGTATACCTTTGCCGAGGCCTTAGTGCTGGCAGGCTATGCTTACATCGATGAACAAAGCCCCGAAGAGATCAGTCGCACGCGGGGTACCCTCACAGAAAAAGGCACCCCTTCACCGTGGCGCGATCGTCCCGCAGACGAATCTTTGCAACTACTGCGCGAGATGAAAGACGGTAAACACCCTAATGGCAGCATGTGCTTGCGCGCCAAGATTGACATGGGTTCGCCCAATATCAACATGCGCGATCCTGTGATTTATCGCATTCGTCACGCTGCACACCACCGTACCGGTGATAAATGGTGCATCTACCCCATGTATAGCTGGGCACACCCCGTCGAAGACGCGCTCGAGATGATCAGCCACAGCCTATGCACACTCGAGTTTGAAGACCAACGCCCTTTTTATAACTGGACCTTGGAAAAACTCAGCGAGCTAGGCTTTTTCACTGACCCCCTGCCGCAGCAAATAGAATTCGCCCGCTTGTACCTGACGCATGTGGTCACCAGCAAACGCAAACTGCGCCAACTCGTAGAAAATGGGCATGTTGATGGCTGGGATGATCCACGCCTGCCCACCCTGGCAGGATTGCGCCGCCGTGGCTATACCCCCGAGGCTATTCGCCTCTTTTGCGAGCGTATCGGTATCTCAAAGGCTGACTCACGCATTGAATACAGCGTGCTCGAGCAATCCCTACGGGATGTGCAAGATCCAATTGCCCCCCGTAGCGTAGCTGTACTGGATCCCATTAAACTCATCATCACCAATTTACCCGAGGACCATGACGAGCCCTGCACGGCACCGCTTAGCCCGCATAATCCGGACGCTGGCCAACGTCATTTCAGCTTTACTCGCGAACTTTGGATCGAGCGCGATGATTTCCGCGAGGACCCAGAAAAACGCTATTTCCGTCTTTTCCCCGGCAACAAAGTACGCTTAAAATACGCTTACATCGTTGAATGCACTGGGTTTAAAAAGGACGAGGATGGCAATGTGACCGAGGTCTATGCCGAATATATCCCCGACACCAAATCAGGGACTCCAGGGGCCAGCTCTATCCGTGTACGCGGGGCCATTACTTGGGTCAGCGTCAAACACGCCCTTTCTGCCGAGGTACGTCTCTACGATCGCCTGTTTACAGACCCACACCCAGATATTGGTGACAAAGACTTCCTCAGCTTGATCAACCCTGACTCTATGCAAACAGTACAGGCCTGGATCGAGCCTGGCTTGGTTGCCAAGCCCGAGGCATTCTGGCAGTTTGAACGTTTAGGCTATTTTGTTGCAGATCGCGAGCTTTCCACTCCCGAGCGCCCAGTCTTGAACCGCACCGCAACATTGCGCGATACCTGGGTCTAATTTTCAAAAGGTGCAACGTGACACAAGAAGAGCGCACAGCAGATAAGGCTATTGACTTTAAAAGCGCGACTTTGGATACCGTTCGGTTAGTGCTGCAGCCAGAGGATATGAACACCATCCTCGCACAGCTGCAGCAACACTTAGAGCAATCCTCTGGTTTTTTTGCTGGTGAAGCAGTTGTGATTGATGCCAGTGCCCTAGAACAGGGGGTTGACTGGCAGGCGCTACAAAACTGCTTATTAACGCATGAACTGCACCTAATCGGTGTGGTGGCTACCGGTGCGGTCGCGAGCAGTGCCGAACAGGCCGGGCTCGCAATACTGAGTTTATCCCGACCACAACCACGCGCACCTGTCGCAGATACAGCCACAGAGGTCACACCCACAAAGGGTGCCGATACAGACTCAACGGCCACAGCCGTCAGCCAAGACGCCAGCCACTCTGACGATGGCAGTGCTCAAAACGAACAACCAGCTGTCCCTAGCCACAACGCAGAAAACGATGCAGACAGCAGTGCACGGCCTACCAAGGTCATCCAGCGTCAACTACGTTCGGGGCAGCGCGTCTACGCCAAAGACAGCGATCTGATTATCATTGGCGTTGTCAGCCAGGGGGCCGAGGTCATCGCCGATGGCAACATCCATGTTTATGGCCCCTTGCGTGGGCGCGCTATGGCCGGTGCCAGCGGCAATACCGAAGCTCGTATTTTTACCACCGAGCTCGATCCAGAGCTCATTGCTATTGCTGGGGTGTACAAGGTCATCGACGAGGCTCTACCCGATCGACACCACAACCAAAATGCAGTTATTTCATTGCACGGCGAAAGCTTAAGAATTGAATCAATCAGTTAAGCATTGTTCTGAATACTTGCGTAAAATACTAAACCGTGCCAACGTAACTGTTGCATGCACCCCGGTTTCTTTTAAAATCAAGGACGCTACTGCCACTACTCAGTCATTATTATCATCACTGTAGTGGCCAGACTTAAAGCGTGTTATTAACTTTTAAGGATGCACACCGTCATGACACGAATCGTTGTGGTGACTTCAGGCAAAGGTGGCGTGGGCAAGACCACCACCAGTGCCAGTTTCGCAGCCGGCCTCGCCATCCGCGGCCATAAAACAGCAGTGATTGATTTTGATGTCGGATTACGTAACCTCGATCTCATCATGGGGTGCGAGCGTCGTGTAGTCTATGACTTTGTCAACGTCATACAGGGTGAGGCCACACTCAATCAGGCCTTAATCCGTGATAAACAACTAGAAAACCTGTTTATCTTGCCTGCTTCACAAACCCGCGACAAAGATGCTTTGACTCGTGATGGCGTGGGTAAAGTTCTCCAAGAGCTCAAAGAAATGGAGTTCGAATACATCGTCTGTGATTCACCCGCTGGCATCGAAACGGGGGCTTTGATGGCGTCTTATTTTGCCGATGATGCTGTTGTGGTCACCAATCCCGAAATCTCATCAGTGCGCGACTCGGACCGTATCTTGGGCATTCTTTCGGCTAAATCCAAACGCGCCGAAGAAGGTGGCGAGCCCGTTAGCGAATACCTACTGATTACGCGCTACAGCGCCAAGCGTGTCGCCGAGGGCGAAATGCTATCGGTCTCTGATGTCGAGGACATCCTGCGCATCAAACTACTGGGGGTTATTCCCGAGTCGGAAATCGTCCTCCAAGCCTCTAACCAAGGGGTACCCGTAGTGCATCTACGTGATAGCGATGCTGCACAGGCGTATCAGGATGTGGTTGATCGCTACCTCGGCAAGGACGTCTCCATGCGCTTTGTGGATTACGAAAAGCCGGGACTTTTCAAACGACTTTTTGGAGGAAAGTAATTATGTCTTTCCTTTCTTTCCTGCTAGGGAGCAGAAAAAAATCAGCCTCTGTCGCCAAAGACAGGCTTCAACTCATCCTGATTAACGAGCGCGGCCACGGCGGTGTCACACCCGACTACCTGCCGCGCTTACAAAAAGAGCTCGTCGAGGTGATCTCTAGATACGTAAAAATAAATCCTGATGATATCCAGGTCAATTTAGACAAGAAAGATGAGCTCGAAGTACTCGAGGTCAAAATTGAAATGCCTGGCGAGGAAAAGAAAGCATAACAGGCGCAGTGTGATTAATAATTAATCTTGCGCCTGTCATTGGGCGGGCGTGCACACCCACCGAGTCATACTTGATATAAATGTTGTGGGAATAGCGGTCTAGGGATTCTTGCCGATTTGGTCGCCAATAACCCCGCCAATAGCAGCACCACCTACGGTGCCTAAAATGCCACCACCAGAAATTACAGCGCCGGCAACCCCGCCAACCCCTGCCCCGGCCGTGGCACTTTTTTGTCGCGAGGACATGGTATCCCAAGAAGCACAGCCTGCCAAAGAGGCAATCAAAGTGATTGCTAACAAACCTTTAGTCCATCTTTTTCGCATATCAAACTCCTTAAATCTTTACCTAATAAGATAGCTCAATCAATGACAGGCAACAATAAAATTGCGTGTTTTTTTGTATCATTCTGGTGCTAAATTAAAACGTGTTTTCCACTAAAATTAAGCGTAAACCGCGCAATAAAAAGGGGAATATCAGTGTGATACTCCCCTAAATTATTTGGCGTAGAGGTTTAGCGTAGAGGCTTATAGCGAATACGACGTGGTTGCGCTGCTTGCTCGCCTAAACGACGGCGCTTGTCCTCTTCGTATTCTTGGTAGTTACCTGCAAAGAACTCGACATGAGAGTCGCCCTCAAAAGCCAAAATATGCGTAGCGATGCGGTCCAAGAACCAGCGATCGTGACTGATCACCATCACGCATCCTGCGAATTCCAGCAAAGCATCCTCAAGGGCGCGCAAGGTTTCGACATCCAAGTCATTTGAGGGTTCATCAAGCAGCAATACATTGCCCCCGGTGACCAGTGTCTTGGCCAAATGCAAGCGCCCTCGCTCACCGCCAGACAGCTGCCCAACTTTTTTATTTTGATCAGCCCCGCGGAAATTAAAGCGGCTCAGGTAAGCACGCACAGGAATAGAGTGGCGGCCCACTTCGATATTATCCGAACCCTCTACAGAAAGAGCTTCGAACACGCTTTTCTCATCAGGCAAATCAGAACGCGATTGATCTACATGAGCTATTTGCACTGTTTGCCCTAAATTAATCTCGCCCTGGTCAGGTTGTTCCTGCCCACTGATCATGCGAAATAAGGTGGATTTACCCGCCCCGTTGGGCCCTATGATACCCACAATTGCACCCGGTGGCACACTAAAGCTCAAATCATCGATCAGCAAACGATCGTCGTAGCCTTTGCTAACGTTTTTAAACTCGATAACCTCATTGCCCAAGCGCTCGGCAACAGGAATAAATATTTCCTGAGTCTCGTTACGGCGCTGGTACTCATAAGAAGACAGCTCTTCAAAGCGATTCAAACGCGCTTTAGATTTGGCTTGGCGCCCTCTGGGATTTTGACGTACCCACTCGAGCTCTTTGCGAATAGTACGCTGACGCGCGCTTTCAGCGGCCTCTTCTTGGGCCAAACGGTTTTCCTTTTGCTCGAGCCATGAGCTGTAATTACCTTTCCATGGGATGCCATGGCCTCGGTCAAGCTCTAAAATCCAACCCGCAGCATTGTCCAGGAAATATCGATCGTGCGTAACAGCCACCACCGTACCGGGGAATTGGGTTAAAAATTGCTCAAGCCAATGAACACTTTCCGCATCCAAGTGGTTAGTAGGCTCGTCAAGCAAAAGCATGTCGGGCTTGGATAAAAGCAGCTGGCACAGAGCAACACGGCGCTTTTCCCCACCTGACAGATGTTCAATCTGAGCATCCCAAGGGGGTAGACGCAAAGCATCTGCAGCGATTTCCATCTGGGTTTCGGTATCATCACTGCCACTGGTCGCAGCAGCGGCAATAATGGCTTCTAGCTCGGCCTGTTCGGCTGCCAAAGCATCAAAATCAGCGTCGGGCTCAGCGTAGGCGGCATAAACCTCATCTAAGCGTGCTTTAGCCCGAAAAACCTCGCCCAGCCCTTCTTCGACAGCTTCGCGTACCGTTTGCTTGGGATCTAACTCGGGCTCTTGGGGCAAATAACCGATATTAATCCCAGCCATGGGCGTGGCTTGCCCTTCGATCTCGGTATCCAGGCCGGCCATGATGCGCAGCAAGGTAGACTTGCCCGCGCCATTCAGGCCGAGCACGCCGATTTTGGCACCAGGGAAAAAAGACAAAGAAATATCCCTGAGGATCTGTCGGCGTGGTGGAACAATTTTCCCCACCCGATTCATAGTAAATACGTACTGTCCCATATATTCTAATAAACTCTAAATAAAAGAAGAAAGATTTGGCACTGAAAAAAGAAAAAAAAGGCCGTACAATGGTGGCTTGTACTTCGAATTCGCTGACTGGTTTTAATTTTCTATTTTAAACATGTCCACATTGACCTTTAGCAACGCCGACATTGAATTGCTCGCCCGTACCGCCGATGCCCTGAGTGCCTACATCGGCAAGCCTGTCTTGGCTGAAATCATGGATGCCGAGGAAACCGGCTATGAATGGATCGCCTTTGCCATTCCCCTTGATATTAACGAAGACGACACAAACATTCCAGTGATTCAGATCGGTGGAGCCAACGCCCGCTTGATTGGCAGCCAAGGTGGCGTGCACGTCAATGCAAATGAAACCTATAGCTGCCGCTTTCTATGGGCCATCCAATGCGCCGATATTGGCCCCATCCGTTATATCAAGGTCAACCAAGAGGGTGATGAAATCGGCTGGGCCGAAGAGCTCATCGAGCTTTTACCCTTTGATTTTGATGACGAGCAGGAACCCGACGAGGCAACAGCCAAACCCGAGCACCTGTTTGTACAGACCCCGCCCAGTCAATTGCAATAAGCATAGACACTTGGGCTTAGCGCTTGGGGTTTAGCACTAGGTCTAACGCTAGGGTTTGCGGCGTTCACGCCACACATCACGCAAAAACAATAGCCCCCCAACAGGTGCCATTGATGCTATCAGCAGTCTTGCCCGCCACCCTATAGGACTCAGATGGCGCGGTGGCTGGCGTTGTTGCTTCACCATATGCAATCGAAAGCGCACATACCGCGCTGCAGACAGGAAAAAGCTACGCGGATCGTACTGAAACCACGGCATACACAATGCCATCGTATCCTGCGCCAACAGCCACATGCCAAAGGCATGCTGCGAGGTTTGCTGGCCCTGTACACTCAGAGAGTCATGCTCAGAGTAATAAATACGAAAAACCTTGTTCACAAAGCGCTGCTTGTAGCCTGCTCGGGCAATAGCACGCCAGACAATGCTCTCTGGGACAAAGCCCGAATACTGCGGAAATGGAAAATCAATTAATACGTTACGGGCCAGACAACTGATTTTTTCACCCCGCACTCGGTATTTAAAATAGAGGTCTAGCGCAGTGGCATCCAATGCATCATGGAGAAATAGATCACCCACCACCGAGCCATCGGGATATTGGCATAAGCCAGTCACCCCAACAAAAGAGGCTCGCTCTGCGTCAGGTAGGCTCCACCATACGCGTATCATTTCGTACAAGCTATCGGGTAACAACGCGTCATCACTGTCTAGCACCACGATCAATTCGCCTTGGGCTAATTGCACTCCAAGATTAAAAGCTGCTTTTTTGTGTTGATTGGTTTGCCAGTGATAAGAAATAGGGAAAGTAGCCTCACGCTGCCACTGTGCAACGTGTTCGGCGGTCTCATCGGTCGAGCCATCATCCACAATGACCCACTCAAAAGACTGGTAGCTTTGTTCGACCAATGATTGAAAGACCCGCTCTAGTGTATGGGCGCGATTATAGGTAGGCGTCAATACCGTAAAATGAAAACGTGCGTCTGGATTGCGTGGCCTTTTGTATACTGGACTCATTGCGAGCACCTAAACAATGCGGGTATGTCTGCCCTGGAACTAGATCTATGTTTTGCCTGTATCTGCCAGCAGCATCCGAGTTCAGTGCGTGAGTTATTGTTGTGTGGCCCTGACACCCATGAAAACAGATAGAAAAACCACAGAATAATTGCTCTGTGGTTTAGGCATTTGGGCATCCAACAGTCATTCGACCAGCATGCCCAAATCAAATACGTAGCGTTCAGTCAGCCTGGACTAAGCACGCTTGACCTCTTCGAGCAGCTTGAACACGCCGCGCGAAGAACCTGCAAACAGGCGCTTGAAGGATTTGCCCAAGCAACGACGCTCTAAAGTGTTACGTCTAACGCGTTTAATTTCAGCCATGAAATGCTCCAGTAATACCATTAGGTTAACGATTAAAGGTATATTATAACCTTATTTCTTTGTGAAATCGTCCCGTCCTTTTTTCTGCTCATCATCCAAGACCATCTGCTACCGCATGACTAATACGATTCGCATCATTGGCGCGAAACAAAACAACCTAAAAAACCTCAATATAGACTTTAATTCTCAGGAAATTACCGTCATTACCGGGGTTTCCGGCTCGGGCAAAAGCTCATTAGCCTTTGACACCTTGTATGCCGAAGGGCAACGTCGGTATGTAGAGACTTTTAGCCCCTATGCCCGTCAATTTTTAGATCGGATGGATAAACCCCAAGTCGATCGCATTGAAGGGGTTTTGCCTGCAATTGCTATTGACCAAATCAACCCAATACGCAATTCGCGCAGCTCGGTAGGCACCATGACCGAGCTCAATGACTATTTAAAACTATTTTATGCACGCTTAGGTCGATTGTTTTGTCAGCAATGCAGTCACGAGGTCACTATTGATAGCCCTCAAAGCATTGTTGAACAACTCGCCTCTGAGTCCGAAAGATTGGGGGACCCCCGCTGGGTGCTGTGCTTTAAAATAGACATCCCGGACAATTTCAGCACCGAAGAGATCCAGCAGTATTTGCAACAACAAGGCTACACACGCACCTACGAGCCCGCTAACGATAGCAAGGGTCTCTATGTCATCCAAGATCGCTTTCGCTCTAGTCGGGTTGATTCAACACGCCTGAGCGAAGGCTTAGAAGCCGCTTTTATGCATGGACGAGATCAATTGCATCTGTTTGCATTGGATGACGAACGAAATGAAATTGCTCACCTGCATTTCCGTGCTTCGTTGTACTGCGCGCGTTGCCATATAGAATATAGCCCCGCTCATGAAAGTACTTTTTCTTATAACTCACCTTTAGGTGCCTGTGAGACCTGTCGTGGTTTTGGACGCGTGATGGGTATTGACTATGGTTTAGTCATCCCCGATGAAAACAAAAGTCTACTAGAAGGGGCGATTCGTCCTTGGCATACCGAGCGCAATAAAAAGCACCAAAAACAAATGGAAGCGCTGGCCCCAGCAGCCGGTGTCCGACTCAGCGCCCCCTGGAACCAATTATCTGCAGCAGAAAAACAATGGGTTATCCAAGGCGATCCCGACTGGAAGCGACGTAGCAAAGACAAATGGTATGGCGTGCAACGTTTTTTCGACTATCTGGAAAAACGCAGCTACCGCATGCATGTTCGCGTCATGCTGTCCAATTACCGCAGCTATACCCCCTGCACAGAGTGTTTGGGGGCGCGTTTAAAAACCACCTCGTTACTTTGGCGCATCGGAAACCAAGACTCCAAAGGTGACCCTCAGCCATATCAGCGTTTTATTCCACACGGCTGTCACTGGACTCCCGACCAAGTAGCGGCCATGCCAGGCTTGCATCTATATGATTTAATGCGTCTACCCATTGGGCAGCTACGTGATTTTTTTAGTGGCATTGCTCAACGGCATGGTGATGACCCGGCACTAGAACTCATTTTGTCCGAGGTACAGACGCGCTTGGATTTTCTTTGCCGCGTTGGCGTGGATTATTTACACCTAGACAGACAGAGCCGTACTTTATCAGGGGGCGAGGTACAACGTATAAACCTAACGACAGCCTTGGGGAGCTCATTGGTCAACACCTTGTTCGTGCTGGATGAACCCTCTATTGGTTTACACCCCCAAGACATGCATCGCGTCATTGATGCCATGAAAAGACTCAAGACGCATGGCAACACCTTAGTCGTAGTAGAGCACGACCCCCAGGTCATGGTGGCCGCCGATCGCATTTTGGACATGGGCCCGGGCCCGGGCCCAAACGGTGGGCAAATACTCTTTGATGGCGCTCCCACAGATCTGCGTGCAGCGCACACCCTGACAGGGGATTATTTGGCGGGACGCCGACAGCTACCTGCCTATCCTAACCAGCCCGTCACAAAAGAGACCCCTTCGCTATACTTGCGTGGCGTACGTGCTCACAATCTGAAAAATATTGACGTGCGTATTCCCGTCGATCGCTTTACGGTTATTTGCGGCGTATCGGGTTCGGGTAAATCTACCCTAATTGAAAACGTGCTCTATCCGGCACTACTCAAACATTTTGGTCAGGCAACTGAGGCCCCGGGCACCTTTGATAGCCTCGAGGGCGCCGACCAGTTTTCTGAGGTGGTTTTTGTTGATCAAAGCCCCATCGGCCGTACCGCGCGTTCTAACCCTGCTAGTTATGTCGGGGCTTTTGATCCTATCCGCCGATTATTTGCACGCACAGCGCTCGCCAAAGAGCGTGGTTACACCGCCGGAACCTTTAGCTTTAATACAGGTAATGGGCGCTGTCCTGGCTGCGGTGGGTCGGGGTTTGAGCATATCGAAATGCAGTTTCTTTCGGACGTTTATCTACGCTGTCCGGACTGTGATGGCCGTCGTTATCGCCATGAGATCCTCGAAGTACACCTAGAGCATCACGGTCAACGCGCCTCGATTGCTGATGTACTGGCCATGACCATTGATGAGGCTGCGGAATTTTTCACCGGCCTACAAGAGGTACAACGTGTCCTCGCACCATTACTCGACGTCGGGTTAGGCTACCTGCAACTGGGCCAACCAGTCCCAACTCTATCAGGGGGCGAGGCCCAACGGCTCAAGCTTGCGGGCTATCTCGCCGAGACCAATAAACGCCCTACCCGCAGCGCTGGCTTAGTTAAAAAAGGCCGCCTATTTTTATTTGATGAACCCACCACCGGCCTGCATTTTGATGATATAGCCAAGCTCATGAGTGCGCTGCGCAGCCTCATGCAAACCGGTCATACGGTGGTTGTCATCGAACATAATCTAGACGTTATTCTGTCTGCTGACTGGGTGTTAGAACTGGGCCCCAAAGGTGGTCACCAAGGCGGAGAACTCATTGCCGAATGCGCACCACAAACGCTGGAATCCACCGAAAAAACGCCCACAGCAGTTGCACTTAGAGAATATCAGCAAGAAATTCGTGGTCAAGAAATAGACCTAGCTCACGACGCTGATGAGACTGTGGCGCCTGTTTCTACTAATGCGGTGTTAGCAGTGGCCGAACCCTCTGTGCACACCTATGACAGCACATCGCAGTCAATAGAAATAATCCATGCTCGCGAACACAATTTAAAAAACATCCAAGTATCTATTCCTCGTGACCAGTTCACAGTGGTTACTGGGGTATCCGGTTCGGGCAAATCTACCTTGGCCTTTGACATCCTTTTCAATGAAGGTCAACGCAGGTTCTTAGAATCTCTAAACGCCTATGCTCGTTCGATAGTGCAACCCGCAGGACAGCCTGATGTGGACGCTATTTATGGCATTCCACCTACCGTTGCTATCGAGCAGCGCATCAGCCGCGGAGGCCACAAATCCACAGTCGGCACCATGACTGAAATCCATCATTTCTTGCGCCTGCTGTATTTAAACTTGGCCACACAATACTGCCCTGATTGCCAAATCAAAGTCGAAGCACAAAGCCCTGAACAAATACTGGCTCATATCCTACAGCACTATAACGGGCAAAAAATCACTCTATTAGCTCCTTTAGTAGTTGCCCGCAAAGGCTACTACACCGATCTGGCCCAATGGGCAAATAGCAAAGGTTACCCACAACTGCGCGTCAATGGCGATTGGATTAGCACACGAGATTGGCCGCGTCTAGAACGTTATAAAGATCACTATATCGAGCTCCCAGTCGCCCAGCTAACAATAGCCTCTAACCAGGAACAAGAGCTGCGTCACAGCATCCAGCAGGCCTTGGAATACGGCCATGGTCACCTACAGGTGCTGGTCGCTGACCATATCGAGGATTATTCAGTTAACCGTTCTTGCCCTCAATGCCAACGCAGCTTCCCCGCCCCTGATCCACGCTTGTTTTCTTATAACTCGCGCTATGGCTGGTGCGAAGGTTGTTATGGCACCGGCTTGAAACTCAAAGGTTTTGATGCCGAACAAACAGGGGAAGAACAAAAATGGCTAGATGATGAACACAGTGCTGATGCACATATCTGTAACCAATGTCACGGCCAGCGTCTGAATCCGGTTGCTTTGAATTATTTCTGGCAAGAACACTCTATCGCCGCTCTTTCTGCCATGACAGTGCAACAAGCTAGCAGTTTTTTTGCGGGCCTCAGTCGACAGGGACGTGAAGCAGAAATTGCCCGTGATATTTTTAACGAAATCGAACACCGTTTGCATTTCTTGCTCACGGTCGGGCTAGGTTATCTGGGGATGGATCGTTCGGCTCAAACCTTATCCGGAGGTGAAGCCCAACGCATCCGTTTAGCTGCCCAATTGGGTTCAAATCTGCAAGGGGTCTGCTATGTGCTGGACGAGCCCACCATAGGCTTGCACCCTCGCGACAATCAAATCCTGCTACAAGCGCTACAACGCCTGCAAGCACATGGCAACACACTGGTCGTAGTCGAACATGACGAGGACACCATCTGCGCCGCAGACCATATTATTGATTTGGGGCCTGGGGCGGGCATACGCGGCGGCCAAATCGTGGCTAGCGGCACGATCGATGACATCCGTGAGCATCCTGAATCCATGACCGGGCAGTATCTGCGTGCGCCTATTCAACACTCGCTCACAGCCCGACGGCCAATTAAGAAAACACAGCCCATGCTCGAAATCCGAGGGGCCCGTGTACATAACCTCAAAGACATTAATGCACAATTACCCTTGCAACGTTTGACCGTTATCACTGGGGTGTCGGGCTCTGGGAAGTCTAGTTTGGCTCATGAGGTTTTACTTAAAAACCTCAAAATGGCATTGCACAGAGACAACAAGGCTAAAGCAGATGACAATGCCGAGGACAAGACAGCTGCCAATTCAGATGCAGCGCTCGAATGGCACAACTGTGACTCCCTACAAGGATGGGAATCACTCGAACGTGTACTCGAGGTTGACCAAACCCCCATTGGCAAAACGCCACGATCTTGCCCAGCGACCTATGTGGGTTTTTGGGATCATATTCGCCGGCTGTTTGCACAAACACGTGAAGCACGCATGCGCGGGTGGAATGCCTCACGGTTTTCCTTTAATACAGGCCAAGGCCGTTGTGACCAATGTGGTGGGCGCGGAATGCTAACCATGGAAATGAGCTTTTTGCCGGACATCACCGTGCCCTGCGACAATTGTCACGGACTGCGCTTTAACCCAGACACACTAGGCATTCTCTGGCAGGGGAAAAACATTGGCGAGGTGCTACGCATGGATGTGGACACGGCTGTTGAGTTTTTCTCGGCACACCCGCGGATCCTGCAGCCTCTGCGTTTGATGCAAGATGTTGGTTTGGGCTATCTCACCCTCGGCCAACCCTCGCCAACGCTATCTGGCGGCGAGGCACAGCGACTAAAACTAGTTACCGAGCTAAGTAAAGCGCGCGTTGACGAGGGGCTGACCCGCAGCGGACCGGTTCAACACAGTACGCCAACCTTATACGTCCTCGATGAACCCACCGTAGGGCTAGCCATGGCCGACGTGGAAAAGCTTTTGCACGTCTTGCATCGACTCTGCGACGCGGGCCATACCATTGTGGTTATTGAACACCACCCCGACATCATGGCCCAGGCCGACTGGATTATTGATTTGGGCCCCGAAGGCGGGGATGAGGGCGGCCATATAGTGGTTCAAGGCCCATTGAAAACGATCTTGAAAACGCGACAATCCTACACAGGACAAGCTTTGCAGAGTTTTTTGTCACGCCATGAGTCCGTTCTTAAAAGCGCTGACAAAAAAGAGGACACCCAGGAAAAAGAAAACGCCAAAGATGACGCAGCAAGCAAAGTAGATCATAGTCAGGCTGGAAAATAACCTCTAAGCCGTCTACATTTAAGACTGGGTTAAGACCGACCCGAGACCAGAACAGAGCAAATCAGCCCGAGCCCGACTCAGGGCCCGCTAAGCACCTGATCTATTGCTCGCTGAGCGACCAAAAGACCCATAGTGGCTGTCATGCTCATGGCAGAACCATAGCCCGAGCAAGACAACCCTTGTAGAGGGTCTGCCTCTTGGGTCCAGGCGGGCGGCAACACGGTTTCCTCGGCAAACCAAAACGCGTGAATATGCATTTTTGCTGGCCGCTGATTACTTTTGCGCGGACCAGCCGGCCACCCATGCTGCTTGCGCAGGCGTTGCCGCAATCGTGATAACAAGGCATCATGCGTGGCTAACGAGAGGTCCCCCTCTTTTAAGGTGAGGGGGTTACGCTTGCCCCCTGCTGCCCCACACACTAATAACTTTTTATTGGCTTGTTGTTGAGCGGCCAAAACCAGAGCAACCTTGGCATTTAAATCATCAGTGCAATCAATGATTACCTGCTCGGTACCCGCAAAAAAAGATGCTGCATTTTCAGGCGTCACAAAGTCATCAACCAAATGCACACGACAATGACGATTAATTTCACCGATGCGATCGGCCATGACCTGAATTTTGTTCCGTCCTAAAGTGCTTTCCAAAGCGGGCAACTGTCGATTAATATTAGAGACACTGACAATATCCATATCAACCAAAGTCAGCGTCCCAACACCACTACGCGCCAACGTTTCCACACACCAACTGCCCACGCCGCCAATACCAGCCACCACGACATGAGCTTGCTGTAATTTGTGCACACTGTGATCGCCAAATAAACGGTCCAGACCGTCAAAACGACGCGCGTTGTCTTTATGACTACTCATAACTCTTTAACTAACTCCATTGACAGCATCACATACCACACCCAGTGTGGTAATTTTAGGTAGAATCTATATTCTTTGGAAACCAAGCATACGCTTAGTCATTATGTACTTACAACCCCCATCTGCGGCCTCTTTTCGTCGCCTCAGCGAACACGAACTCAATCGTTCGATGCATGAAACCTTGCGTCAATGGCATCCGCAACAACCCTTGTGGGTATTTGCCTATGCCTCGCTGATTTGGCGCCCCGAGTTTCCAACCCTCGCCCAGCGTCCAGCTACTTTGCATGGGTACCACCGTTCTTTATGTCTGTGGTCGCGCATTAACCGCGGTACCCCCGAACAACCTGGCTTAGTCTTTGCCCTAGACCGTGGGGGTAGTTGCGAGGGTGTCGTCTACCAATTACCTAATGACCAGATACGCGATATTTTTCCGCGTCTTTGGCAGCGCGAAATGCCCAGTGGTTCGTACGTACCCAAATGGCTAAACTGCGAAACTGACCAAGACCAAATAACCGCGCTGACTTTTGTTATGCGCCGCAATTGCCCTGCCTATGCGCCTCAAATCCCGCTGGTCCAGCAGCGCGACATCATCAGCCAAGCCCATGGGGTCAATGGCGCCTGCCTAGATTATGTACTCGAGACGCACCGCGCACTCGAGGAAAGTGGTATCCATGACCCAAAGCTCAGCCGCCTAGTCCATTATCTCAACTTACACCAACTAAATTAACTACCCCATTACGGAAACAACCATGAGCCTCGCGGATTATCGTAACGAATACGGCAAATACCAGCTCCCTGACAAAGATTTGCTCAGCGATCCCAAAGAACAATTCCATAAATGGCTCAAACAAGCCATGGATAACGATGCGCCTGAACCAACAGCCATGACCTTGAGCACTGTAAACAAGGATGGACAACCGACCGCGCGTATTGTGTTGCTCAAGGGCTATGATGATAACGGCCTGTGCTTTTATACAAATTACGAATCTAGAAAAGGCCAAGAGCTCGTGCATAACAACAAAGCTTGTTTGTCATTTTTCTGGCCTACGATGCAACGCCAGGTGCGTTTTGAGGGGCCAGTCATACGCATTCCACACAGCGATTCGGAAGCTTATTTCCGCAGCCGCCCTTTGTCCTCAAAAATCAACGCCTGGGCCTCGCCACAGAGCCAGCCCATCAGCGTTGATGATTTACGCAAACGCAGTGAGCATTACGCACAGGTGCTGGGCTCTGATCCCGAATGCCCTCCTTTTTGGGGCGGGTATTATCTACAGCCTGACTATATCGAGTTTTGGCAAGGGCGCACTGACCGCTTACACGATCGTTATGCCTTTAGTAACAATGCCCAAGGCAGTTGGGATATCACGCGGTTGGGGCCCTAGTTTATGTATGATGTCGAATGCGTTATTGTCGGAGCCGGTGTGGTTGGCCTGGCCATTGCCCACAGCCTGAGCAAACTCGGCCTCGAGGTATTGGTGCTCGAGCAACATGCCCACATCGGCTTTGAGGTTAGCTCACGCAACTCAGAGGTCATCCACGCGGGCATCTACTATCCCAAAGATAGTCTCAAAGCTAATCTATGCATACACGGGAAAAACCTATTGTATGATTTTTGCCAACGATACCATGTGCCACACCAGAAAATAGGCAAACTCATCATCGCCCACGGTACCGATGGGCAGCAGCAGCTGGCCAAACTACAAGCCAACGCAAAGGCATGTGGCCTACATGACCTACAGCTGCTAGACGCAGCTCAAGCGCGTGCGATCGAACCTCAGGTGCATTGTGATGCAGCGCTTTACAGCCCCTCTACCGGGATTATTGACAGCCACAGCCTCATGCTTAGCCTGCAGGGCCTTAGCGAGCAATACGGCGCGCAAATCGTACTTAACACCACGGTATCGGCACTACGTCAGCACCCTGACAGCGGTTTTCTCGTTGATATCCAAGAGCAAGACTACCAACTGCATTGCAAATATCTCATTAATGCTGCAGGTATCCATGCCCCTTTATTAGGTACAGTATTAACGCCCACAGCTATCGTCCAGCAATACTGCAAAGGCCATTATTTTAGCTACCAAGGCGCTAACCCCTTTAATCATCTGATATACCCGCTTCCTGATAACGAGGGTTTGGGAGTGCACAGTTGCCAAGATTTAGCCGGCCAACTACGGTTTGGCCCTGACGTGCAATGGGTTGATGAAATCAACTATGATCCCGACCCTACCCGACAAACCTTGTTTTATGAGACTATCCGTAAATACTGGCCGGAAATTAAAAAAGAGCGCCTACAGCCTGATTTTTGTGGCATTCGTCCTAAAATAGCAGGCCCCGGTGAACCAGCGGCTGACTTTCAGATACTGGGGCCTAAAGACCACCAAATTCCCGGGCTCGTCCAACTGTACGGCATAGAATCACCAGGGTTGACTGCCTGCCTGGCCATCGGTGAGTACGTACAACAACAATTGCAGTAACCGCAAAAAAACCGCACCCGGTATCGCCACAATATTTATTTTTTTAATCTTTAATTATTAGTTTTTAGAGTATTCACAGGTTTTGTAAAACATGCACGATTATATTCTCACCCTTTCATGCGCTGACCGTACCGGCATTGTGCATGCCGTTAGTGGCTGGTTATTAAAGCAAGAAGGCAACATCCTGGAAGCCCAGCAATACGGTGATCCAGAAACCAAACAGTTTTTCTTGCGCATCCACTTTGGTTTGCCCACCCCCAGCACGCCCAAAGAATTACGCGAGCGCTTTGATATCGTGGCACGTGCATTTAATATGGATGCCCACTTTTATGATGCTCAGCGCCCTGCACGTCTCTTGCTGTTGGTCAGCAAACAAGGACACTGCCTGAATGATCTGCTCTTTCGTTGGCGTGAAAATCAGCTATCCGTAGACATTGCTGCAGTAGCGTCTAACCATGAAACTCACATGGACATGGTCAAATCCTACGGCATCCCTTATTACCACCTGCCCGTTACCTCAGAGACCAAGGTACAGCAAGAACAACAAATATTGGATTTAGTAGACGAACTCAATATTGACCTGGTGGTCTTAGCGCGCTACATGCAAATCTTGACCCCACACGCCTGCGAAGTCCTCTCGGGCAAAGCCATCAACATCCATCATAGCTTTTTACCCAGTTTTAAAGGCGCGCGGCCTTATCATCAAGCCCACGCACGTGGGGTGAAAATCATTGGTGCCACGGCCCATTATGTCACCAAAGACCTCGACGAGGGCCCAATCATCGAACAAGATATTGCACACGTTAATCACACGATGAATGCCCAAGACCTCACACGAGTAGGTAGTGACATCGAATCGATGGTGCTCGCACGTGCTGTCAAGGCACACGTCGAACATCGCATCTTGTTGAATGGTCAGCGCACTATCGTTTTTCATTAGATTTATAGGACCGTACGCACAGCCCAACCCAGATAAAGTGTTGGGCCGCTGCGCTACGCAAATGCCACCTAAAACACTAGACGTCAGCCCACTTTACGCACCGAGCCTTTAGACCACCAACCAGCTTTTACACGGCATCCACTAGCCAGCGCTCGAGCTGCAACAAAGCCGGCTCAGGCTCGCTTTCGGTGGGGTAACTAAAAAAATACCGCTCGGGCACCCGCAACACATGAGGTACAGGACGAATCAATTCGCCAGAATCCAAATGCTCCCGCGCTAAAAACCATGGTATCAGGCCCAATCCCATTCCTGCACGTACTGCTGCCAAAATCATAGAAAACAATTCATAGCGCGGTCCTACACTCATTGCCGGCAAATCCCCGTATCCCTGACTACGATACCAGTCCCGCCACGCATCAGGACGAGACGCCATATGAAAATGCACCAAATGCTCTAACTGCTGCTCCGCATCGGCCCAAGCCGCAGCCGTGCACACAGGCACAAGCTTTTCTTCAGAGAACAAAGCACTACCTTGTGTTCCAGGCCACAGCTGAGCCGCATGATAAATGGCAGCATCAAAAGGATGATCACTAAACTTAAAGGGCAACGTACGTGTAGAAAGATTCACAGTGATATCAGGGTGCTCGCGCAAAAACAAATTCAACCGCGGCAACAACCAATGAGTCGCTAAAGTAGGCAAAACAGCAATATGCAAGCTGCGCCCCATCGCCGCCCGAGAAATTAAACTCAGAGTATCCTTTTCCAACTGTTCTAGATGGCGTCGAATCCGTGCCGCATACTCACGCCCTGCCTCTGTAAGCGCCAAACGACGCCGCACCCGGACAAATAAAGCCACCCCCAAGCTTTCTTCTAAATTAGTGACCTGCCGATACACCGCACTATGCGATAGAGATAGTTCTTCGGCCGCCCGCGAAAAACTACCCAAACGAGCAGTTGCTTCAAATGCCTGCAACGCCCCTAAACTGGGAACCCCAAAACGCATCAAAACTCCTTGAATATATCCATCACGGCTCACACCACCACTACCAAGACCAAAGCCAAAGCCAAAGACATCACGCAGCTAAATACACCACCAAGGATAAGGGTTATCCCTAGGCTGTGTGCAGCTACTGAAAATAAGCGCCCACTTTATCAACCTTTGGCCCAATACATGCAAAGATAACACGTTAATGTGCAAATAAATCAATTGATAATTGCGTTTAATGCAAATAAGCTATTAGCAGTAAGTTTATTCATCTTATGCCATATGAGGGTAGAGCTATGCCACGCCTAGGTGGACATATACTTGTTGAACAGCTCAAACAACAAGGCGTAGAGCAGGTATTTTGCGTACCTGGCGAGAGCTATTTAGCCGTGCTAGACGGCCTGCACGACGCTGACATTGCTTTGACCGTATGCCGCCAAGAAGGCGGTGCAGCCATGATGGCCGAGGCCCACGGCAAACTGACAGGCCAACCCGGCATCTGCATGGTGACGCGCGGCCCAGGGGCAACCAATGCCTATGCCGGTGTACATATTGCGAAACAAGACTCAACACCGATGATTCTTTTTGTCGGTCAAATCCGTCGCGATATGCGTGATCGCGAGGCCTTTCAAGAAATGGATTACAAAAGGGTTTTTGGTGACCAGGCCAAATGGGTCACCGAGATCGATCAAATCGAGCGCATCCCGGAAATCCTATCACGCGCCTTTCACGTGGCGACCTCGGGGCGTCCTGGACCCGTTGTCATCGCATTGCCCGAGGACATGCTCACAGAAACAGCATCGGTGTCTGATGCCCCACACTACCGGCCTGTCGAAACCACCCCTTCGGCAGCTCAGCTACAAGAACTAGCACATCAACTTAAGCAGGCCAAACAACCCATCGCCATATTAGGTGGTAGCCGCTGGTCTGCACAGGCATGCGCGCAATTCGCTCAACTGGCCGAACAATGGCAACTACCTGTAGCCGTACAATTCCGCCGCCAACAGCTCTTTCCTACCGATCACCCTTATTTTGTCGGTGATTTAGGTTTGGGTAGCAATCCTGATTTGCTCAAATACATTGCTGATTCAGACTGCGTGCTTTTGTTGGGCGGACGCATGTCCGAGGTGCCCAGCCAAAGTTACACCCTATTTGATATTCCTAGTCCCAAGGCGCACCTTATTCATGTCCACCCAGATCCACTGGAACTCAACCGAGTTTATCGCGCTGATCTAGCACTTTGTGCTGCCCCACATGACTTTATCAATGCATTGCACAACAGCCCTCAGGCCAGTGACAGCATGCAGCGTGACAACGCAGCATTTACAGATCTCAAAAGCAGCTACCTGCGCTGGACTGATATTGATGGCATCCACACCCCTGGCGAACTGCAAATGGCTGCAGTGATTAAATACCTAGCAGACACCCTTCCCGAGGACGCCATACTCGCCAACGGCGCGGGTAACTACGCCACCTGGGTGCACCGTTTCTATCCATTTCGCAAATATGGCACCCAACTGGCGCCCACCTCGGGTTCAATGGGTTACGGCCTACCCGCAGCCGTTGCTGCTAAACGCACCTTGCCGGACAAAACAGTCGTCTGCTTTGCAGGTGACGGCTGCTTTATGATGCACGGCCAAGAGTTCGCAACCGCGGTCCAATACAATTTGCCCATCATCGTGCTCATCATCGACAATGCTATGTATGGAACCATACGTATGCACCAAGAAGGACATTACCCGGGGCGCCCCAGCGGCACAGACTTGCGCAACCCTGACTTTGCTGCTTATGCCCAAGCCTTTGGCGGGCATGGCGAACGCGTCACCCAAACATCCGAGTTTGCACCTGCCTTTACACGCGCACAAGCCAGTGGCAAACCCGCCATCATTCACTGTCTAATTGATCCCGAGGCAATCAGCCCAACGCGCACTTTGACCGAAATTAAAGAGGCCGCCCAGGCTAAAAATTGATTAATTAAACATTTTTTGATTATCGATTAATGGATTTTATTATTACTCCTTTAATCGTTCGACTGAAAGAAAGTAGGAGCCCTTATGTCATCAAGACCCACATTTAATTGGGAAGACCCTTTTTTACTCGATGCGCAGCTTACCGAGGACGAACGCATGGTCCGCGAGGCAGCGCGTGCATATTGCCAAGAAAAACTAGAGCCGCGCGTCTTGGAAGCCTTCCGTCACGAGCAAACAGATGTAGAGATTTTTAAAGAAATGGGCGAGCTCGGCTTGCTAGGCCCCACTATTCCCGAAGAATACGGTGGATCGGGTTTAAATTATGTCTGTTACGGCCTAATCGCGCGTGAAGTAGAGCGCGTCGATTCCGGCTATCGCTCGATGATGAGCGTGCAGTCATCACTAGTCATGGTCCCAATCAACGAGTTTGGCACCGAAGAACAAAAGAAAAAGTACCTGCCCAAGTTAGCCTCTGGCGAATGGATTGGTTGTTTTGGTCTTACCGAGCCCAATCACGGTTCCGATCCTGGCAGCATGGAAACACGCGCCAAAAAAGTGGATGGCGGTTATATCCTGACAGGGACCAAAACTTGGATTACTAATTCGCCCATTGCCGACGTATTTATCGTATGGGCCAAAGTCGTTGGTGGAGATGACGATGGCAAGATCCGCGGCTTCATCCTTGAAAAAGGTGCCAAAGGCTTAAGCGCACCTACAATCCACGGAAAAGTAGGTTTACGCGCCTCTATCACCGGCGAAGTCGTGATGGACGAGGTCCAAGTATCCGAGGATCAAATGCTGCCAAAAGTAGCCGGTCTGCGTGGCCCATTTACATGCTTAAACTCGGCGCGATATGGTATTGCTTGGGGTGCCCTAGGTGCTGCCGAATTCTGCTGGCATACCGCACGCCAGTACACCTTGGATCGTAAACAATTTGGTCGCCCTCTGGCAGCCAACCAACTGATTCAAAAGAAACTAGCTGACATGCAAACAGAAATCACCCTAGGCTTGCAAGGCTGTCTGCGTCTAGGTCGCATGAAAGATGAAAATACCGCTGCAGTCGAAATCACATCCATACTCAAACGTAATTCATGCGGTAAGGCCCTAGATGTCGCACGCATGGCACGTGATATGTTGGGTGGTAACGGTATTTCAGATGAATTTGGAGTCGCCCGTCATCTAGTGAACCTAGAAGTGGTAAACACCTACGAAGGGACGCATGATATTCATGCCCTAATTCTAGGTCGCGCGCAAACCGGTATCCAGGCATTCTTCTAAAAGACTGAGTGCTTGATAAAAGCATTGAGCAAAACCTATTGCTCATAAAAAAAGCCGCAGAATTAAACACTGCGGCTTTTTTATAACAAAAACTATTTAGGCATCCGCACTAGGACTCTTGCCAGCAAAATGGGCCAACCAGCCCTTGGCTAGGCGATAGTAAATCCATATCAATGCGAGCAAGCCTGTAATCCAGCCAATGAAAATCAAAGTGAGAACCCAGCTAACGATTAGCCACAAAAGGCCCCACCAAAATGTTTTTATAATCCAGTCAAAATGAGCCGCATAAACAGTTCCAGCGACCTCGCTGCGCTTGTAATATGTCACAACGACTGCGGCAATCACAGCTAGTGCAAAAACTGCACCAACAATCCCAACTGAAAAAAGAGCATATATGGCATGCGTTAGATTTCTAAGTGATAGCCCTGTCTCGTGCTCGGGCTGCTGAAGCTGGGACATGCATTCCTCCATAGTTGATACAAAGCATTGGTGGCTTTATTCTACTCTGTTTCTACCTGTCTGGGCTAATACTCTTCTGCATTGCTTGACAAGTAGTTTTTGATTTTATCGGCATGTTCTGCAACCGGCTGTGTTGCAGGGTTTTTTGTGAGTGTTGCTTTTATGTGTCGTTCTACAGGGCAGCTTTTGCTCGCCGCCCTCGTCACTCAGCAGGGGAGCTTCTGCTCGCCGCTCTGCAGGAGTTGTTTTTTGATATCTCGCTGCGCTTGGAACATCTGCAAAACAGCTCCTTCCGTTCGTCGCTCTGCGTCCGTTTTCTATATAGCGCTCTGGTGTGCGTTTCGAGCGGGCATTAAAAAACCCCGCATAGGGTGTGCTATGCGGGGTTTAGTATAGTGTGCCTGACGATGACCTACTTTCACAGGCGCGAAGCCCACTATCATCGGCGCTAAGGCGTTTCACCTTCCTGTTCGAGATGGAAAAGGGGTGGGGCCACCTT